>Ga0307513_10002267_pt1 | contig 26837 bp, 17 predicted proteins | sample 15_EM_MG_FD_202174 | JGI IMG/M metagenome (GOLD analysis project Ga0307513, IMG submission 202174) | Populus trichocarpa ectomycorrhiza microbial communities from riparian zone in the Pacific Northwest, United States - 15_EM | ecosystem: Host-associated > Plants > Roots > Unclassified | place...
TTCTGGCCGACCAACGGATCGTTCGGCGACGCGCTGATCCGGCTGCCGGCGGCGTTTCGCGAGGATGTCGGTGGCCGCTTCGATCTCGCGATCTACACCGCGAACCTCGCGATCCTCGAGGCCGTGATCGCGCGCCGCGACGTCGCGATCGAGCCGACCGACGAGCAGCACGCGCAGGTCGATCTCGACGGCGACGGCCGGCTCGGCGTCGCGCGCGTCGTGCGCTACCGCTGGACGCCCGGCGTCGTCGACCTGACCTGGGCCGGCCGGGCCGGCGCCCAGCGCGCCGCGGGCACGGTCCACTTCGCGCCCGGGCTGTTCCCCGAGGGCACCGAGCTCGTGCACTCGGTGCGCTACCTCGACGTCGCCGGCGATCGCGTCGTCATGGCGGCGCGCATGAAGGAGCTGCGCTACATGGTCAAGGCCGGCTGGCTGAGCTACGGCAGCCTCGAGCACGCCGCGTCGAGCGAGGGCCGCGAGAAGCAGCAGACGCCCGACAAGACGCGCGTCCTGCTCGGCAGCTCGGAGCGCGGCATCGGCAACCGCGCGGGCTGGCGGCTGCAGGGCTTCATCGAGGACGCGCACGGCGAGCTGCGGCCGCAGACCCTCGCCGAGCACGCCTACTGCATCGGCTGCCACTCCGGCGTCGGCGCCACCGACGACAGCGTGTTCTCGTTCGGCCGCAAGCTGGCCGGCGCCGCGCCGCAGCGCGGCTGGTCGCACGGCGCGCCGCTCGAGGGCCTGGCCGAGCCGCGCCGCGCCGATGGCCGCGGCGAGTACGCGCTCTACCTCGCGCAGAACGGCGCCGGCGACGACCTGCGCGAGAACACCGAGGTCCTCGCGCGCTTCTTCGACCACGGCGAGCTCCGCCCCGACATGGTCGCGCGCCTGGGCCGCGACGTCTCGGCCCTGCTGCTGCCCAGCCCGGCCCGCGCCCTGCGGCTCGACAAGGCCTACCGGGTGATCGTCGCGGCCCAGCGCTTCGTCGACGGCCGCGACGCGACGATCACGCCCGCTGTCCACGTCCACCGCGCGCTCGCCGAGGGCACCGCCACCGGCGTCGCGACGCCGATCGCCGACCGTCGGCGGCCCGTGCCAGCCGCGCGGCGCGTCGCCACGACCGCGGCCAGGTGATCCCGGCTCAGCGGGCGAATCGCCGGAAACAGGCTGGCGTCGCGCCGATGGAGTAGCTTCGGGCGGTGCGCATCCTTGGCCTCGACCCCGGCAGCCGCGTGTGCGGCTACGGCGTGATCGACGAGCGCGCCGGCGAGCTGCGCTACATCGAGTGCGGCCTGCTCACCGCGCCCGAGGATCGCGCGATGGAGGAGCGGCTCGGCGAGCTGGCGCGCGGCCTGCGCGAGGTGATCGCCGAGCTCGCGCCGGAGGTCGTCGCGGTCGAGGACGTGTTCTCGCACCAGAACCCGCGCTCGGCGCTCGCGCTGGCCCAGGCCCGCGGCATGGTGCTCGCCGTGGTCGGGCTGTGCGGGCTCTCGGTCGCGTCGTACGCGCCGGCGCTGGTCAAGAAGGCGGTGTCGGGCTCGGGCCGCGCCGACAAGACGCAGGTCGCGCGCATGGTGCAGGCGCTGATCGGCCTGCGCAGCCTGCCGCGCGCCGACGCGACCGACGCGCTGGCCGTCGCGATCACGCACGGCCGCCGGCAGCGCCCGATCGCGGCGACGATCGTGCCCGCGGTGGTGCGGCCGTGATCGGCCGGCTCGAGGGCACCCTGGTGCGCGACGGCGAGCACGTCATCGTCGACTGCGGCGGCGTCGGCTACGAGGTCACGTGCTCGGCGTTCACGCTCGCCGCGCTGCCCGTGGTCGGCGAGCGCGTCGCGTTGCGCGTGTACACCCAGGTCCGCGAGACCGCGATCACGCTGTTCGGCTTCTCCGACGCGCAGGAGCGCGCGCTGTTCGATCTGCTGATCACGGTGAAGAACGTCGGCCCCAGCACGGCGATCGCGATCCTGTCGGGCTCGTCGCCGCGCGACATCGCGACGCTGATCGCGCGCCAGGACGTGCCGGGCCTGACGCGGATCAAGGGCATCGGCAAGAAGACCGCCGAGCTGCTCGTCGTCGAGCTGCACGAGAAGTGCGAGATGCTCGTGCTGACCTGGAACGCCGACGGCGGCGTGCGCAGCGCCGCGATCCCGGCCGGCGCCGCGCGGCCCAAGTCCACCGCCCACCTGCGCCACCCGCTGCTCGGCGAGGTCATGGCGGCGCTGGTCAACCTGGGCTGGCGGCCCGCCGAGGCCGAGCAGGCCGTGGCCGAGCTCCCGGTCGCCGACGACGCGACGATCGAGGTGCTGTTGCGCCAGGCGCTGCGCAGCATGCCCCGGTAAGCTAGAGCATCGTGGCGCGCAAGAAACACATCGACGAAGCGCCGGCGCCCGTGCCCGGGGCCGAGCGCGACGTCGCCGCCGCCGAGAAGATCGGCGAGAAGGCCTACCAGGCGGCGCTGCGCCCGCGCTCGTTCGACGACTACATCGGCCAGCGCGACCTGATCGACAACCTCAAGATCTCGGTCCGCGCCGCCAAGCAGAACGGCTGGACGCTCGACCACTTCCTGTTCGCCGGGCCGCCCGGGCTGGGCAAGACGACGTTGGCGCACGTGATCGCCAACGAGCTCGGCGTCAACCTGCACGTCTCGAGCGGCCCCGCGATCGATCACAAGGGCATGCTCGCCTCGCTGCTGACCTCGCTCGGCGAGGGCGACGCGCTGTTCATCGACGAGATCCACCGGCTCGCGCCGATCGTCGAGGAGAACCTCTATCCCGCGATGGAGGACTTCCGGTTCGATCTGTTCATCGGCGAGGGCCCGCACGCCAAGGCCGTCACGATGCAGCTGCCGCGCTTCACGCTGCTCGGCGCGACGACGCGGATGGGCCTGCTGTCCGCGCCGCTGCTCGATCGCTTCGGCTTCCACTGGCAGCTGCGCTACTACGATCTGCCGGACATGAAGGCGATCGTGAAGCGCTCGGCGCTGCTCACCCGGATCGCGATCGACGACGACGGCGCCACCGAGATCGCGCGGCGCGCGCGCGGCACGCCGCGGATCGCCAACCGGCTGCTGCGCCGGGTCCGCGACTTCGCGACCGTCGAGCGCGACGGCCACATCGACGGCGAGATCGCGTCGTCCTCGCTCGATCGCCTGGCGGTCGATCACGCCGGGCTCGACGCGCTCGACCGCGGCTACCTGTCGGTCATCTGCGAGCGCTTCGACGGCGGCCCGGTCGGCATCGAGGCCGTCGCCGCGTCGCTGTCCGAGGAGCGCGGCACGCTCGAGGACGTCGTCGAGCCGTTCCTGCTCCAGGTCGGCTTCATTGCGCGCACGCCGCGCGGCCGGGTCGCCACCGCGGCCGGTTTCCAGCACATGGGCCTCGCCGCGCCGAGCAAGGCGCCCTCGGGCGGCAGCGGCGCCCAGGGCCGCCTGTTCTGATCGGGCCTCAGCGCGGCAGCAACGTGCGGCGGTAGACCAGGCCGAACGCCAGGCCGGCGAGGATGGCGGCGCCCGAGCCGACGAGGATGGCGAGCTTGGCGGTGTCGAGCAGCGGGCCGGGCGGAAACGCGAGCTGGGCGATGAACAGCGACATCGTGAAGCCGATGCCGCCGACCAGGCCGACGAGCAGGAGGCCGCCGCGCCGGGTGTCCGGCGAGCGGACGGCGAGGCCGAGGCCGCTCGCGCTGGCGGCGGCGATGGTGATGCCGAGCGGCTTGCCGACGGCGAGGCCGGCGACGACGCCGAGGAACAGCCAGCCCGCATCGCCCGACAGGCTGGCGCCCGCGATGACGACGCCGGCGTTGGCGAGCGCGAACAGCGGCATGATGACGTAGGCGACCCACGGGTGGAGCGCGTGGATCAGGCGCTCGACCGGCGAGATGGCCTCGCGGCGGGCCTGCTCGATCTGATCGAGGCTCAGCAGCAGCGCGCCGCGATCGTCCGCGGGCAGGGCGTCGAGCTGCGCCTGGGTCGTGGCGGCGAACCCGGAGGCGCCGAACCACGGCCGCACCGGCGCGAGCAGGCCGAGCAGGACGCCGGCGATCGTCGGATGGATGCCGGTGACGAGGAAGCCCGCCCAGATGACCACGCCGGGCGCGGCGTAGTACAGCGCGGTCCGGATGCCGGCCGAGCGCATCGCGAGCACCGCCGCGAGGCCCACGCCGATCAGGCCCAGGCCGGCGAGCGAGGTGCCGCCGCTGTAGAACACCGAGATCACCACGATCGCGCCGATGTCGTCGATCACCGCCAGCGCGAGCAGCAGGACGCGGAGCGGCGCCGGTACGCGCGAGCCGAGCAGGGTCAGGACCCCGACCGCGAACGCGATGTCGGTCGCCATCGGCACGGCCCAGCCCGCGGCGCCGGCGCGGCCGACGTTGAGCGCGGCGAAGATCGCCGCCGGCACCAGCATCCCGCCCAGCGCCGCCGCCAGCGGCAGCGCGGCCTTGCGCACGCCGGCGAGCTCGCCCTCGAAGGTCTCGCGCCGGATCTCGAGGCCGACGACGAAGAAGAACACGGTCATCAGGCCGTCGTTGACCCAGAAGTGCAGCGGCTGCTCGAACGCCCACGGCCCGAGCCGCCCGCCGATCGGCACGTGCCAGAGCGCGGCGTAGCTCGCCGGCGCCAGGTTGGCCCAGCCCAGCGCGATGGCGGTCGTGGTCAGCAGGATCAGCCCGCTCGCCGCCTCGACCGCGAGGATCCGCTGGATCGGCGAGGCCAGCGCTGCCGCGGCCCGGCGGGCGGGGCCCCAGCTCTCCGGCGGATGGTCAGCGAGATCGGAACGAGACATCGGCCCCTCCTGGGGGAAGCGCCGACGACCCCATCGGCACCGAAGCCCTGCAGCACCGCGTGCTGCACCCTAGTTTCGATTGTCCAGCCTGGATAGCACGGCGGACGTCGTCCCGGAGCCGCGATCGAGCGCCGGTGCTACCGCGGCGGGTGCTTGCGCAGCGCGAGCACGATGTCGGCGATCTTCTGCTGGAACGGCCGGTCGCCGAGGATCGGCTTGACGAACGCGCCGATCGCCGCGCGCGCGCGCCTCGGGTGGGCGACGATCAGCGGAATCTCCGAGTCGAGCTTGGACGGGCTGCCGTGCCACGAGCGATACGGCGCGGCGAAGTAGAAGCGCTCCTCGGCGGTCGCGCGGTCGCCGTTGTGGGCGAGCAGCAGGATGTCGCCGGCGCGCTCGCCATGCGGACCGGCCGCGAGCGCCGCCATCCGCTGGGCGACCGCGACGTAGGTCGGGTGCGGGTGGGCCTCGAGGTAGTCGCCGATCGCCTGGGACTTGCCGCCGCCGATGTAGACCTCGAACGGCAGATCGTCGGCGAGGACGGGCCGGGGCTCGCGCACGAAGATCATGTCGAGCGTGCCCTTCATGCCGGGCGCGAGCGAGCCGTCCTTGTTGTTCTGGTAGAACGCCTCGGCCGCGGCGAGCACGTCCTCGCGGTAGCGCGGCGGCTCGGCCCACGCGCACGGGTGGTCGTCCTTGCACGTCGAGCGATCGGCGAGATAGACGTAGGCCATCGCGCCGCCGTAGGCGAGCACCGCGCTGAACGGGTCGGCCTTGTCGACCGACTTCTGGAACGGCCGGGTCCGGAAGCCCGCCTTGTGCAGCACGCCCGGCGCGCTGTTCTCGTCGACGCCGAGCGCGTGCCGGTCGTCGTGGATGATCTGGGTGTGGCCGTGATCGGCGCTGACGATCACCCACCGGCGATCCAGCGCGTGGCGCTCCGCCAGCCGCTTGACCACCGCCCCGAGCGCCGGATCGACGACCTCGGTGAGGTAGGTCCGGCGGGCCTCGTCGGGCCCCTCCTCGGCGACGTGCGCGTAGAGGTCGGTACCCGACAGGTAGAGCGTCAGGACGTCGGGGACCGCGACCTCGTCGCCGAGGTGAGTGACCAGCGCGTCGATCGCGGCGCTGTCGAGATCCTCGTAGACCCTGCGCGAGGTCTTGGGCGACCGCTTGATGAGCTGCTTCTCGAGGAAGCCCTCGATCGCGCTGGCCAGCACCGTGCGCTTGGCGAGCACCAGCTTGTCGGCGCCGCGATAGAAGTGGTTCATCACGACCCAGATCAGCGCCGAGGGATCTGCGAGGTGGATGGTCTCGTAGATGCTCGGCACGCTGACCAGCTTGTTGAGGTACTGGTCGGTGAAGATCGCCAGGGTCGGCTCGGGGTCGCTGAACGACACCGGCGCCGGACATGCGAGCTCGAGGCGCTCGCGGATGAAGTACTCGTTGCCGGGGACGCCGCTCTCGGCCGCGCCCTTGCCGGTCAGCATGCTGACCCACGCCGGCATCGTCGTCGACGGCAGGTTCGAAAGGAAGGTATCGTCGAGGTACGCGTGGGCCAGCCGGTCACCGCCGAGCAGCGCCGCCAGGTTCGGCAGCTTGCCGCTGCGCAGCAGCGGATACAGCACGTCGCGCGACACGCCGTCGAGCGCGAGGAACAGGATCTGGGTCGACCTCGGCGAGCTCGCGCCGAGCGTCGGCGATCGCTTGCGCAGCGTCTTGTCCTCCCCAGTCACGACGAGCTTGGCGACCTTCGTCGTGGTGCCGCAGCCGATCGCGAGGAGGATCAGCAGTCGCGCGAGCCAGGGCATGACGGCGAGCGTATCACCAAGCACCGAGCGCGAGCCCCGACGCCGACTGTTCGCCGACTGTCCCAGACGTGCACGAGGCGACTGTGCGTGTGCGCGCGGCGCTATTGACGCTGCCAGACACGGACGTAGTCCACCGACATCGTCAGCGGGAACTGCGCACGATCGGGCTCGGCGAAGCCGGTGAACTGGCCACTCAAGGCGAGGTTCAGGATGATGTGGAATGGCTTGCGAAACTCTTCTTTGTTGCTCGCCGTGAGGTCGACGGTGTGGACCGGCGTGGGCCGGGTCTCACGGTCGATGTACCAGCGGATCTGGTTGGCGTCCCACTCGATCGTGTAGAGGTGAAACTGGCGCACGTCGCCGACGCTGGCCTGGTTGGGCTGCTCGTTGTTCTGGCCGTCGGCCCACGGGAACAGGCCCGTGCGCGAGTCCCAGAAGAGATTTTGAAAGGTCACGGTCTCGCTGTTGCGATGCTCCATGACGTCGATCTCGCCGCAGCTCGACCAGTTGGTCGCCATGGTGTCGAATCGCGTGATCGGCGCGGCGAAGTCGGTGGTGACCGTGTCATCGCAGCTGTCGCCCATCAGCCAGAACGCCGGCCAGGTCGCGATCGCGTTGGGCATCGCGATGCGCGCCTCGATGCGGCCGAACTGCCACGAGCGCTTGCCCTTGGTGGTCAGCCGGCCCGAGCGCTGGAACCAGTTGCGGCCGGCGATCACGGTCGGCGTCGTCGCGTAGTCGGCGCGGATGACCAGATTGCCATTCTGCCGGAACGAGTTCTCGGGCCGGTACCACTCCCACTCGCCGTTCCCCCAGCCGCTGAACGCGCCCAGGCCGGGATTGACGCCGTTGCCGACGTGGTAGTTCCAGCTCGCGCTGCTCGGCGGGCCGTCGCCGTCGAACGTGTCCTCCCAGACCACCGCCCAGCCGCCGGTGGGCGGTGGTGGCGTCGTCGTCGGGTTGAACGTCAGCTGCAGCCAGGCGGTGTCGATCGCGCCGGTGGTCAGGCCGATCGTGAAGAAGTAGCGGACCGTCGCGCCGGCGGTCAGGCCGCCGACGTTGAACGTGTGATTCGCGCCATTGGCGATCATCCGCACGTTGAGCTGTGGGCCATTGTTGACGATGTAGTGCAGATCCGCCCACGCCGCGTCGTGCACGAAGAACTGCACGCTGCTCGACGACGCCACGGTGAAGCCCGAGTCGGCGGCGCGCGCCTGGCTCGCGAACAGCATCACCGCGAACGCGAGCGCACAGCCGAGGCTGCGCGCCGCGCGGCGGGGTCGCGGAGACGCGTACTGCGGATGGGGGCGAGACGCGATCATGGGATTCGGCATCGTTGAGATCCTCTCTGGAAGTGAGCGGGCGTTGCGCGCACTCGAAAGCGTCGCCGCGAGACGCGTGGCTGGTGGGTTCGTCGCGTACATCGAAGCGCGCGACCGCGAGCGAAGCTCGAGCAAGACTCCTATAACCCAGGCGATGCGCGTGAACGAGCGATTCGCGCGCGCGATCGATGGCGCGATCGCGCGGTGTATCGCGGCGTTCGCTTCGCGCGACGTCCGTGACCAGCTCGGTAAGGCTGCTGCCAGGGCGCGCGGTGTCAGACGTGGTGTGCGCCGAGCACCGCTCGGTGCGAACGTGATCAAGCGATGGAATAAGCGTCCACCTGCGGGGTCTACCCCTACACCCCCTGACGCTGGAGACCGACATGACCCGCTCCTCGCCCTCGCTGGCTCGCTCGATCGCCCTGCTCGTCGCCGGTGCGCTGATCGGGAGTGCGCTCCCGCTCGTGGCCGCGCCCGAGTCCGCGTTTCTCGCCGACAACGAAGCCGCCATGGATCGCATGATGAAGGGCATGGCGGTGACGCCGTCGGGCGACGTCGACCGCGACTTCGCGGCGATGATGATCCCGCATCACCAGGGCGCGATCGACATGGCGGTGGCCGAGCTGCGCTACGGCCGCAACGGGGTCCTGCGGCGAATCGCGCAGGAGATCATCGTCAGTCAGCAGCAAGAGATCGCGGTGATGCGACTGGCGATCGGCGACGCGCCGGCGGCCCCGGCGAGCGGCCCCACCGTGAAGCCGGCCGCCGCGCCGCCGACCACCGCGGCCAGGCCGGGCGCGGTCAGCCACCGCGATCGGGTGTACGCCGCCGAGCAGTTCTCCAATACGGTGTCGGTGATCGATCCGGTCGATCACAAGCTGCTCGGCGTGATCCGGCTGGGTGATCCGACGCCGGGCAACCTGAGCCCGCTGTATCGCGGCCAGCTGCTGGTCCACGGCCTCGGCTATTCGCCGGATCATCGGACGCTCGCGGTGGTCTCGATCGGCAGCAACGCGGTGACCTTCATCGACACCGCGAGCAACGCGATCAAGCACGTGACGTATGTCGGGCGCTCGCCCCACGAGGCGTTCTTCACGCCCGACGGCAAGGAGGTCTGGGTCAGCGTGCGGGGCGAGGACTACGTCGCCGTGCTCGACGCGACGAGCTTCGCCGAGACCCGGCGCATCCAGGTCCCCGCGGGGCCGGGCATGACGATGTTCTCGCCCGACGGTCGCTACGGCTACGTGTGCTCGTCGTTCCAGCCCGAGACGACGGTGATCACGGTGGCGGACCACAAGATCGTCGGCAAGCTGACGCAGGCGAGCCCGTTCTGCCCCAACCTCGCCGTGTCGCCCGACGGCGCGCAGGTCTGGCTGACGCTCAAGGACGTCGGCAAGGTCCAGGTGTTCGACGCGCGGCCGCCGTTCGCGCTGCGCAAGACGCTCGACATCGGGCCGATCACGAATCACGTCCAGGTGATTGCCAATCGAAATGGCACGTTCGCCTATGTCACGGTCGGTGGCCGCAACGAAGTGGCGGTGTTTCGTACCAAGGACTTCGCGCGGGTGGCGACGATCGCGGTCGGCAAGCTGCCGCACGGCCTGTGGCCGTCGGGCGACGGGAGCCGGATCTTCGTCGGCCTCGAGCTGGACGACCAGGTGATCGCGATCGACACGCTCACCAACCGCGTGGTCGGAACGGCGGCGGTGGGCCAGGCGCCCCAGGCGCTGGTGTACGTCCCGGATGCGGTGCCGACCGGCGACGGCACGCAGGGCTTGCAGCCGCTCGGGCTCGCCGGCCAGGCGACCCACCTCGGCCTCGCGGCCAAGCCCGGCGGCGCCGCGGTGACGAGCGTGAGCTTGTTCGATCAGGGTATCGTGCAGGTGATGCAGGCGGCGGTGACCGGGCTCGCGCCCAAGCAGCCGTACGTGATGGCGCTGGCGAGCCTGCCCGACGGCGACGGCGCGCTCGAGCCGCTCGCGGCGTTCACGACCAACCCGGCCGGCGCGGCGATCGTCAACACCGTCGGCCCGATCCGCCAGGTCGTCCACGACGCCGCGCCCGCGACGCGGCGCTACCTGGTGATCGCGGCGGGCACGCCCGACAAGCTCGGCAGCCTCGCGCAGGTGCAGACGCCGTGATCGTCGGGCCCGCACATGGCTGAGCACGCGCCGGACCTGGAGGCCCAGCTCGCGCCGCTGATCCCGGCGCTGCGGCGCTACGCGCGGGCGCTGCTGCGCGATCGCACCGCCGCCGACGATCTGGTGCACGATTGCCTCGAGCGCGCGATCGGCCGCTGGTCGCAGCGCCGCGGCGACGCGCGGACCTGGGTGCTGGCGATCCTCCACAACCTCGCGATGAACCAGCTGCGCCGGTCGACGCGCCGCGGCCGCCACGTCGAGCTGGCCGACGCCGACGCCGGCGATCCCGCGCTCGCCCGGCCGGCTACCCAGCAGGATCGACTGCAGCACGAAGAGTTGCTCCGCGCGCTGGCGCAGCTGCCCGAGGATCAGCGCAGCGTGCTGCTGCTCGTCGGTGTCGAGGACCTCAGCTATGCCGACGCCGCGCGCGTCCTCGCCGTGCCGATCGGCACCGTGATGTCGCGACTGTCGCGCGCGCGCGAGCGGCTCCATCGACTGCTGGCAGACGACGCGGCCGCGCTGCCGGTCGCGCTACGGAGCGTGCCATGACCCGACCGATCACCGAGTCCGAGCTCCAGGCGTATGTCGACGACGCGCTCGACGCACCGCGCCGCGCCGAGGTCGCCGACTACCTCGATCGACACCGCGACATCGCGCAGCGGATCGCGGGATATACCCGCCAGCGCGCCACCTTGCGCGCCGCGCTCGCGCCGATCGCCGACGAGCCCATTCCGCCCCAGCTCGATCTCGCGCAGCTGGTCGCGGCGCGGCGCCCGCCCTGGCCTTGGCGCTGGGCCGTCGCCGCGATCGTCCTCGTCGGCGTGAGCGGGGCGGGCGGCTGGCTGCTGCGCGATCGCCTGGCCCCGGCGGCGCCCGCGTCGAGCGGCATCGCGGCGCTGGCGCAGGAGGCCAGCGACAGCTACCGCGTCTACGCGCCCGAGCGCGCCCATCCCGTCGAGCTGCGCGACCCAGCCGAGCTCGCCCGCTGGATCTCCGAGCGGATCGCGCACCCGGTGTCGATTCCCGATCTGACGCAGGCGGGCTATCGCTTCATGGGCGGCCGCGTCGTCGCGACGACGCACGGCCCGGCGGGGCTGCTGATGTACGACGACGATCACGGCACGCGCGTGGTGTTGCTGATCCGGCCGATGGCGGTCGAGCGCGACACCGCGATGGCGCTGCACACCAGCGGCGCGCTGCGCGGCTATAGCTGGGCCGCGCGCGGCATCGGCTACAGCGTCGTCGCGGTGGCTGCGCCCGAGACGCTGCATCCGCTGGCCGACGAGGTGCGCCGGCAGATCGCCGCCGGCTGACCGCACGCGCCGATCATCTCGATGACCTGCGTCGGCTGACTGCGCGGACCGCGCGCCCACATTGCGTTGCGCGGCGCGCGGTGGGAAGGTTGCCGCGAACCACGGAGGTCCACGATGCGCTCTCGCTCCGCGTTGCTGTCCCGTGCCGCCGGCGTCGCCGCGGCGCTCTCGCTCGTCGTCTTCGTCGGGGCCGGCGCCGCGCGCGCCGACAAGCCGCACAAGCCGGTGCTGCATGGCCAGCACTGGGTCGCGGTGACCGGCAAGCCGCTCGGCGCGCAGGCCGGCGCGATGATCTTCCAGCGCGGCGGCAACGCGGTCGACGCGGCGTGCGCGATGCTCGCCGCGGTGTCGACGATGTGGGACACGCTGAGCTGGGGCGGCGAGACCCAGGCGCTGATCTACAACCCGACGACGAAGAAGGTCATCGGCATCAACGCGCTCGGCGTGGCGCCGACCGGCGCGACGCCCGACTTCTTCAAGAACCAGAAGCTGCGCTACCCGCCGGAGTTCGGCCCGCTCGCCGCGGTCACGCCGGGCACGCCGGGTGGCCTGCTCGTGATGCTCGCCGAGTACGGCACGATGAGCCTGGCCGACGTGCTCGCGCCGGCGCTCCAGCTCGCCAACGGCTATCCGATCGAGACCGAGCTGTCGAACGTCATCGAGCGAAACAAGGCCAAGATCAAGCAGTGGCCCTACGCCAAGGCCGTGCTCCTGCCGCACCTCGGCAAGGAGCGCGAGGCGCCGGCGCCGGGTGAGATCTTTCGCCAGCCCGATCTCGCGGCGATGATCAAGAAGCTGGTCGACGCCGAGGCCGAGGCGCTCAAGGCCGGCAAGACCCGCAAGCAGGCGATCTACGCGGCCTATGATCGATTCTACAAAGGCGACATCGCGACCGAGCTCGTGCGCTCGGTCAAGGAGCAGGGCGGCCTGTTCACGATGGAGGACCTCGCGAAGTGGCAGGTCAAGATCGAGGAGCCGGTGTCGACCAACTACCGCGGCATCCAGGTCTACAAGCTGACCACCTGGGTGCAGGGCCCGGCGATGCTGCAGGCGCTCAACATCCTCGAGAACATGGATCTCAAGGCGATGGGCTACAACAGCGCGCGCTACATCCACGCGCTCTACCAGACGATGAGCCTCGCGTTCGCCGATCGCGACTTCTACTACGGCGATCCGTACGTGCCGCCGGCCGAGCCGATCAAGGGCCTGCTCTCGAAGGACTACGCCAAGGCGCGGTTCAAGCAGATCAACTGGAGCAAGAACGACGTGACGATCGGTCCCGGCGATCCGTATCCGTTCCAGGGCGCGAAGAACCCGTTCCGCGAGGTGCTCGAGCGCTGGAAGACGACCGGCGCGGGCGCGACCACGGCGTCGAGCACGCCGGCGCCCGGCACCACGCCGAGCGCGATGATCGCGACGCCGGCGGCGGCCGTCGCTTCCATCGACGGCCGGGGCATGCCCCCGGCCGGCAGCGCTCCCGAATGGGAGCGCGGTTCGATCGACAGGCCGCTCGACGAGGCGTTCCTCCGCGAGTTCACCGCCGGCACGACCTCGATCGAGGCAGCCGACGACAAGGGCTGGGTCGTGTCGATCACGCCGAGCGGCGGCTGGGTTCCCGCCGTGATCGCCGGCAAGACCGGCGTCGGGCTGTCGCAGCGCATGCAGAGCTTCGTGCTCGACGCGGCGGAGAACCCGTTCAACGTCGTCGCGCCCGGCCAGCGCCCGCGCGCGACCTTGACGCCGACGCTCGCGCTCAAGAACGGCAAGCCGTACCTGTCGTTCGCGGTCCAGGGCGGCGACACGCAGGACCAGAACCTCCTGCAGTTCTTCCTGAACGTCGTCGAGTTCGGCATGAACGTGCAGGAGGCCTGCGAGGCCGCGAACATCAACAGCTACCAGATGCGCAGCTCGTTCGGTGCGCACGACACCCGGCCCGGCAAGGTCACCGTGCGGCAGGATCTATCGCCGTGGGTGCGCACCGAGCTCGGCAAGCTGGGCTACACGGTCGACGCCGCCGCGCGCACCTCGGGGCCGATCAACGCGATCTACTTCGACGCCGAGCACGGCACGATGTGGGGCGGCTCGAGCGACGACGGCGACGACTACGGCATCGCCTGGTGACGTGTGCCCGTGGCGCGCCGCGCGTCCTGTGCGGGCGGCGCGCGCGCCGGCGGGGTAGCGTTCGAGGATGCGAGTCGCGCTGCTGTCCGATATCCATGGCAACCGCTGGGCGCTCGAGGCCGTGCTCGCCGATCTCGCCGCGCGGCGGGTCGACGCGATCTGGAACCTCGGCGACATCCTGTCGGGGCCGCTCGAGCCGGCGGCCACCGCCGAGCTGCTGATCCCACTCGGGCTGCCGACGATCCGCGGCAACCACGAGCGCCAGCTGCTCGCGTGCGCCGAGCGACCGGGCGGGCCGTCGGATCAGTTCGCGTTCGAGCACCTCGAGCCGTGCCACCTCGACTGGGTGCGCGCGCTGCCCGAGGCGGCGCGGCCGCGGCCGGACATCGCGATGTGCCACGGCACGCCGCGCTCGGACGTCGAGCCGCTGCTCGAGACCGTCGAGCTCGATGGCCAGCGCCCGGCGACGCTCGGTGAGGTCGAGCACCGCGTGGCGGGCTGCGCGGCGCGGCTGATCGTCTGCGGCCACACCCACGTGCCGCGCCTGGTGTGTCCGGGCGACGGCCGCACGGTGGTCAACCCGGGGAGCGTCGGGCTGCCGGCGTACGACAGCGATCATCCGATGGCGCCGCCCGAGCAGCCGGCGCTGTACTACGTCGACAACGGCAGTCCGCACGCGTCGTACGCAGTGGTGGAAGAGGTGGGCGACGCTGACTGGGACGTCAGCTTCCACCGCGTGCGCTACGACTGGGCGGCGGCGGCGGCGTGCGCCGAGCGCAACCAGCGCCCGGAGTGGGCGTACGCGCTCCGTACCGGGTTTGCGCTGCGCATGTAGCTATCAGTCGGACGCGACGCGTCGCGTTCACATTGCTTCACGGCGACTTCGCATACGGCTGGCGCGGGCTGTGCTACCCCCGATCTACGCACCATGTCCGACCCCGCCGTGCCCGAGCTCACGCAACCGCCGAGGACCAAACGCGGATCGTGGTTCCTTCGGGTCATCGTCGCGGCCGCCGCGATCGCGGCGGTGGTGTGGTTCCGGCGCTCGCGCCAGCAGGAACGCACGCTGGCGGCGAGCCGCGCGCCCGACGGTGCCGCGTCGACCGGCGGCGGGCGAGGCGGGCGGGGCGGCGGTGGCGCCGGCGGCGAGGCGCGCGTCGTGCCGGTCCAGGTCGCGACGGTCGAGCGCAAAGATCTGCCGATCTGGCTCGACGGCCTGGGCACGGTCGCGGCGGTCCAGCAGGTCACCGTGCGGCCGCAGGTCGACGGCAAGATCGACAAGGTCCTGTTCACCGAGGGCCAGCCGGTCAAGCGCGGCGACGTGATCATGCAGATCGACGCGCGGCCGTTCCTGGTCACGCTGCACCAGGCGCAGGGCGCGCTGGCGCGCGACAAGGCGCAGCTCGAGACGCTGCGCGCCAACCTCAAGCGCTACCAGAGCCTGCAGGCGCAGAACCTGGTGGCCGGACAGCAGGTCGAGGACATCGCCGGGCAGGTTGGTCAGGCCGAGGGCTCGGTCAAGATCGATCAGGCGCAGATCGAGAGCGCGCAGCTCCAGCTCGACTACGCGCAGGTCAAGGCGCCGATCGACGGCATCACCGGCGTGCGCCAGGTCGACGCCGGCAACATCATCCATCAGACCGACACCAACGGCATCGTCGTGATCACGGCGATCGATCCGGCGGCGGTGTTCTTCACCGTGCCGCAGGACGCGCTGGCCGGCGTCGCGCAGGCGCTGGCGCGCGGCGAGGTCGCCGTCGAGGTGTTCAGCCGCGACGGCAGCGCCAAGCTCGCGACCGGCAAGCTCGCCGTGCTCGACAACCAGATCAACCAGACCACGGCGACGCTGCGGCTCAAGGCGCTGGTGCCCAACCCCGATCGCGTGCTGTGGCCCAACGCGTTCGTCAAGGCCAGGATGCTGGTCGAGATCCGCAAGGACGCGATCGTGGTCCCGACGGTGGCGATCCAGCGTGGCCCGCAGGGCACCTACGTCTACACCGTCGGTGATGACAAGACCGCGGCGATGGCGCCGGTCACGATCGCGCTCGCCACCGGCGAGGCCACCGTGATCGCCAAGGGCCTCACCGGCGGCGAGCACGTGATCATCGAGGGCCAGAACCAGGTCCGCCCGGGCGGTCGGGTCGAGCCGTCGCACGGCAACGGCGAGAGTCCGGCCGCCGGACAGCCGGGCTCAGGGGCGCCGGGCTCGGGCTCTGGCGCCGGCTCGGGCTCGGGCTCGGGGCACCGGCGCGGCGGGACCCGACCGGCCGCCGGCAAGACCGCGTCCAACCAACCCGCGGCGACGCCGTGAGCATCTCCGAGCCGTTCATCCGGCGGCCGGTCGCGACCACGCTGTTGATGTTTGGCCTGCTGCTCGCCGGCCTCACCGGCTATCGCGCGCTGCCGGTCGCCGCGTTGCCCCAGGTCGACTACCCGACGATCGTCGTGTCGACCCAGCTGCCGGGCGCGTCGGCCGACACGATGGCGTCGTCGGTGACCACGCCGCTCGAGCGCCAGTTCGGCCAGGTCCCGTCGCTCGCGCAGATGACCTCGGTGTCGAGCTACGGCAGCTCGCAGATCACGCTGCAGTTCACGCTCGACCGCGACATCGACGCCGCGCAGCAGGACGTCCAGGCCGCGATCAACGCGTCATCGAACCTGTTGCCGAAGACCCTGCCGGCGCCGCCGACCTACTCGAAGAGCAACCCCGCCGATCAGCCGATCCTGACCCTGTCGGTCACCTCGGAGACCTTGCCGCTCGCCGAGGTCGACGACTTCGCCGACTCGGTGCTCGCGCAGAAGATCTCGCAGGTCGCCGGCGTCGGCCTGGTCACGATCGGCGGCGGCCAGAAGCCCGCCGTCCGCGTCCAGGTCGATCCGGTCGCGCTCGCCGGCACCGGGCTCACCGTCGAGGACGTCCGGCTCGCGATCGCGGCGGCCAACGTCAACCAGCCCAAGGGCAACCTCGACGGCGCGCGCCAGGACTGGGCGATCGCGACCAACGATCAGCTCGCCAGCGCCGCGAGCTTCCGGCCGCTGATCATCGCGTACAAGAACGGCGCGGCCGTCCGGCTGTCGGACGTCGCCAACGTGATCGACGGCGTCGAGAACGCGCAGCTCGCGGGCTGGGCCGGCGTCGGCGCGCGCGCTACCGAGCAGGGCGTGCCGAGCGGCGCGCCGCAGCTCCGGCGCGCGATCATCGTCAACGTCCAGCGCCAGCCCGGCGCCAACATCATCGAGGTCACCGACAACATCAAGAAGCTGTTGCCGCAGCTGCGCGCGTCGATGCCGCAGGCGATCGACGTCGAGGTGATCGCCGATCGCACCGAGACCGTGCGCGCCTCGGTGCACGACGTCCAGTTCACCCTGCTGCTGACCATCGTCCTGGTCGTCGGCGTGATCTACCTGTTCCTCGGCAGCCTGCGCGCGACGCTGATCCCGGGCGTCGCCGTGCCGCTGTCGCTGATCGGCACGTTCGGCGTGATGCAGCTGTGGGGCTTCTCGCTCGACAACCTGTCGCTGATGGCGCTGACGATCTCGACCGGGTTCGTGGTCGACGACGCCATCGTCATGGTCGAGAACGTCTCGCGCTACATCGAGAAGGGCGCCAAGCCGTTCGACGCCGCGATCGCGGGCGCCAAGCAGATCGGCTTCACGATCGTGTCGCTCACCGTGTCGCTGGTCGCCGTGCTGATCCCGCTGCTGTTCATGGGCGGCCTGGTCGGCCGGCTGTTCAACGAGTTCGCGGTGACCCTGGCGATCGCGATCGTGATCTCGGCGATCCTGTCGCTGACCCTGACCGCGATGATGTGCGCGTGGATCCTGAAGCCGCACAGCGAGAGCAAGCCGGGCTTCCTGGCGCGCGGCTTCGAGCGCGGGTTCTCGGCGCTCGGCCGGTTCTACGACCGGACGCTCAAGGTCGTGCTGCGCCACCAGCGCACGACGCTGATCGTCACGGTCGCGACCGTCGCCGCCACCGCGCTGCTCGCGGTCCACGTGCCCAAGGGGTTCTTCCCCGTCGAGGACACCGGCATGATCGTCGGCGTCACCGAGGCCGCGCCGGACGTCTCGTTCAGCAAGATGATGGAGCTCCAGCAGCGCGCGGCCGACGCCGTGCTGCGCGATCCCGACATCGCGACGATCTCGTCGTTCATCGGCGCCGACGGCACCAACCCGACGCAGAACAGCGGCCGGCTGTCGATCTCGCTGGTCGGCCGCGACGATCGCGACGCCGACGTCAGCGAGGTCATCGCGCGGCTGCAGCGCCGGCTCGCCGACGTCCAGGGCATCACCGTGTACCTCCAGCCGGTGCAGGACCTCACGGTCGACGCCCGGATCGCGCGCACCCAGTACCAGTACACGATCGAGGATCCCAACCCCGACGAGCTCGCGGTGTGGGCGCCGCGCATGCTCGAGGCGATGCAGCGGCTGCCCCAGCTGCGCGACGTCGCGTCGGATCAGCAGACCGCCGGCCTCGAGCTCCACCTCGCGGTCGATCGTGACAGCGCGGCGCGGCTCGGCATCACGACCCAGGCGCTCGACGACACGCTGTACGACGCGTTCGGCCAGCGCATCGTGTCGACGACGTTCACCCAGCTGAACCAGTACCGCATCATCCTCGAGCTGCGCCCCGAGGATCGCGCGAACGTCGACTCGCTCGATCGGATCTACGTGCGGTCGTCGAGCGGCGGCGCCATCCCGCTGTCGGCGTTCTCGCGGCTCGAGACCCGCAGCGTCGCGCTCGCGATCGCACACCAGAGCCAGTTCCCCTCGGTGACTCTGTCGTTCAACACCGCACCCGGCGTGTCGCTCGGGGAGGGCATCGACGCGATCGACGGCGTGCTCGCGCGGCTCGATCCGCCGCCCGCGCTGCGCGCCGAGTTCCAGGGCGCCGCCGCGGTGTTCCGCGAGTCGCTGGCCTCGCAGCCGTTCCTCATCCTCGCCGCGCTGATCACGGTCTACATCGTGCTCGGCGTGCTCTACGAGAGCTACATCCACCCGGTGACGATCCTGTCGACCCTGCCGTCGGCCGGCGTCGGCGCGATCCTCGCGCTCGAGCTCACCGGCAAGCCGTTCGACGTGATCTCGCTGATCGGCATCGTGCTGCTGATCGGCATCGTCAAGAAGAACGCGATCATGATGATCGACTTCGCGCTCGAGGCCGAGCGCGACCAGAAGATGACGCCGGAGGAGTCGATCTACCAGGCCTGCCTGCTGCGGTTCCGGCCGATCATGATGACGACGATGGCCGCGCTGCTCGGCGGCCTGCCGCTCGCGCTGGGCTCGGGCTCGGGCGCCGAGCTGCGCCGGCCACTCGGCATCACGATCGTCGGCGGCCTGCTGGTCTCGCAGGTCCTGACGCTGTACACGACGCCGGTCATCTACCTGTTCATGGAGCGCCTGTCGCGGCGCTTCGGGCGGCGGCGCGCATGAACCTGTCGGCGCCGTTCATCCGCCGGCCCAAGGCGACGTGGCTGCTCGCCGCCGCGCTCCTGCTCGCGGGCGCCGCCGCGTTCACCCAGCTCGCGGTGTCGCCGCTGCCCCGGTTCGACCTCCCGACGATCAGCGTCAGCGCCAGCCTGCCGGGCGCGAGCCCGACGACGATGGCGACCGCGGTCGCGATGCCGCTCGAGCGCCGGTTCGGCCGGATCGCCGGGGTCAACGAGATCACGTCGAGCAGCTCGCTCGGCACGACCGGCGTGACCGTGCAGTTCGACATGGATCGCGACGTCGAGGGCGCGGCGCGAGACATCCAGGCGGCGATCAACGCGGCGGGCGGCGACCTGCCGGCCAACCTGCCGTCGCGGCCGAGCTACCGCAAGGCCAACCCCGCCGACGCGCCGATCCTCATCATCTCGCTGCGCTCGAAGTCGCTGCCGCTGCAGGAGGTGTTCGAGGCGGCCAACACCGTGCTGGCGCAGAAGCTCGCGCAGGTCCCCGGCGTCGGCCAGGTCGGCGTCGGCGGCGGCGTGCAGCCCGCCGTGCGCGTCCAGGTCGATCCCGCGACGCTCGCCGGCCTCGGGCTCGGCCTCGAGGACGTGCGCACCGCGCTGACCAACGCGACCTCGAACCAGCCCAAGGGCGGCGTCGGCGACACCCAGTGGCGCACGATCAGCGTCGACGATCAGCTGCTCGACGCCGAGGCGTGGAGGAACGTGATCATCCACTGGGTCGAGCCTGGCGGGGCCGCGGAGCCCGCGAGCAGCAACGGCCTGCCCGGCAGCGACGCGGCGACCCAGGGCATCAACCCGACCGGCGCCGGCGCGATGTCGGCGCCCAGCGGCGGCGCGACCGGCGCGATCGTCAGCGGCGCGGGCAACGCCGCCGCGGGCGCGACCGGGCTGCGCCCCGGCGACACCGGCGCGGGCGTCCGGCTCGGCGACATCGCGACCGTGACCGACGACGTCGAGAACCGCCGGGTCGCCGGCTGGTACGACGGCGAGCGCACCGTCATGATCCAGATCCGCCGGCAGCCCGGCGCCAACATCCTGCAGGTCATCGACCGCATCAAGCAGCTGCTGCCCGAGCTGACCCGCGCGATCTCGCCGAAGATCGACGTCTCGATCGCGATCGATCGCTCGCAGTCGATCCGCGCGTCGGTCCACGACGTCGAGCGCTCGCTGGTGATCAGCATCCTGCTCGTGATCGCCGTCGTGTTCGTGTTCCTGCGCAGCGCGCGCGCGACCGCGATCCCGAGCGTCGCGGTGCCGCTGTCGCTGATCGCGACGTTCGGCGTGATGTACCTGCTCGACTACAGCATCGACAACCTCTCGCTGATGGCGCTGACCATCGCGACCGGCTTCGTGGTCGACGACGCGATCGTCGTGACCGAGAACATCACCCGCCACCTCGAGCGCGGCATGTCGCCGCGCGACGCCGCGCTCGCCGGCGCCAAGCAGGTCGGCTTCACGATCCTCAGCATCACGGCGTCGCTGCTCGCGGTGTTCATCCCGCTGCTGTTCATGGGTGGCACCGTCGGCCGGCTGTTCCGCGAGTTCGCCGTCACCCTCGCGATCGCGATCTCGCTGTCGGCGCTGCTGTCGCTGACCCTGACCCCGATGATGTGCAGCGAGCTGCTCCGGCCGCACCAGCCGCCGGGCCGGATCGGCCGCGTGCTCGATCGCGGCTTGCAAGCGCTGGTCAACGGCTACGGCCGCGCGCTCGCCTTCGTGCTGCGCCACCGCGCGATCGTCGGCGTCGTCACGCTCGCGACGATCGGCACCACGATCTGGCTCTACACCAAGGTCCCGCCGGGCCTGTTCCCGCAGCAGGACAACGGCATGCTCCAGGGCTCGTCGCTCGCGCCGCAGGACATCTCGTTCCCGGCGATGAAGGCGCGCCAGGAGCAGCTCAACGCGATCTTGCGCGACGACCCCGACATCGCCCACGTGGTGTCCAGCGTCGGCGGGTTCGGCTCGAGCACGACCAACCAGGGCTCGATGTTCATCGCGCTCAAGGACCGCTCGCAGCGCACCAGCAGCGCGACCGAGGTGATGGAGCGGCTGCGGCCCAAGCTCGCCAAGGTCCACGGCATCCAGCTGATCCTCCAGGCCTCGCAGGACGTCCGCGTCGGCGGCCGCGGCGGGCGCTCGCAGTACCAGTACACGCTGCAATCCGCCGACCTCGGCGACCTCGACACCTGGGTCCCCAAGCTCGCGGCGGCGCTGCGCAAGCTGCCCGAGCTCAAGGACGTCAACAGCGACCAGCAGAACGCCGGGCTCCAGCTCATGGTGACGATCGATCGCGACACCGCGGCGCGGTTCGGCATCACCGCGTCGGCGATCGACAACACGCTGTACGACGCGTTCGGCCAGCGCCAGGTCGCCACGTTCTTCACCCAGGTCAACCAGTACCGCGTCATCCTCGAGGCCTCGCCGGCGATCGGCGCCGATCCGTCGGCGCTCGACCGGATCTACATCCCGGCGGCGACCGGCGAGCAGGTCCCGCTGTCGACCTTCGCCAAGGTCTCGGAGAACACCGTGCCGCTCTCGATCAGCCACCAAGGCCAGTTCCCGGCGGCGACGATCGCGTTCAACCTCGCGCCCGGCACCGCGCTCGGCGAGGCCACCGTCGCGATCGAGCGCGCCGCGCTGCAGATCGGCATGCCGGCGAGCATCCACGGCCAGTTCGCGGGCACCGCGCAGGCGTTCAAGGACTCGCTCGCGACCCAGAAGTTCCTCGTCACGATCGCGCTGCTCGCGGTCTACATCGTGCTCGGCGTGCTCTACGAGAGCTACATCCACCCGATCACGATCCTGTCGACGATCCCGTCGGCCGGCTTGGGCGCGCTGCTCGCGCTCCTGCTGTTCGGCTCGGACCTCAACCTGATCGCGATGGTCGGCCTCATCCTGCTGATCGGCATCGTCAAGAAGAACGCGATCCTGATGGTCGACTTCGCGATCGAGCTCGAGCGCGAAGGCAAGGCGCCGATCGACGCGATCTACCAGGCCTGCCTGCTGCGGTTCCGGCCGATCCTGATGACCACGCTGGCCGCGCTGTTCGGCGCGCTGCCGCTCGCGCTCGGCACCGGCACCGGCAGCGAGCTGCGCCGGCCGCTCGGCATCGCGATCGTCGGCGGCCTGCTGGTCTCGCAGCTGCTCACGCTGTTCACGACGCCGGTGACCTACCTGGCGCTGCATCGCTTCGTCAAGCACCGGCCGGTCGCGCGGGCCGCCGAGCTTCCCGCACCGGCGCCGGCCAAGCTGGTGTAGCTTCGATAGCGATGCCCGAGGCTCCCGCGTCTCCGTCCACGATCGAGCATGGTGACGGCCGCGTCGAGCTACGCGCGCCCGACGAGCTCGAGGCTTCGCCGCTGTTCAACGCCGACCTCGCGCCCGTGCCGGTCGCGCGCCGGACCTGGTCGACGTGGGACTACGCCGCGCTGTGGATCTCGATGGCGCACTGCATCCCGACCTACACGATGGCGGCCGGCCTGATCGGCGCCGGCATGAGCTGGCTGCAGGCGCTCGGCACGATCCTGCTCGGCAACCTGATCGTGCTCGTGCCGATCTTGCTCAACTCGCACCCCGGCACCAAGTACGGCATCCCGTTCCCCGTGTTCGCGCGCGCGGCGTACGGCACGCGCGGCTCGAACCTGCCGGCGCTGATGCGCGCGTTGGTCGCGTGCGGCTGGTTCGGCATCAACGCGTGGATCGGCGGCGCCGCGCTGCAGGCGTTCTTCACCGCGCTCCATCCCGGCTGGCAGACCGTGCTCGGCGAGCTCCACGGCGTGCCGGGGACGCAGTGGATCTCGTTCCTGCTGTTCTGGGGCCTCAACATCCTCATCATCTTCCGCGGCATGGAGCTGGTCCGCCGCGTCGAGCGCTGGGCCGCGCCGTTCGTGCTGGTGATGACCGCGATCCTCGTCGTGTGGGCGGTCTCGCGCGCCGACGGCTTCGGGCCGATCATGGCGAGCGGCGGCACGCTGACCGCGCCGGGCGCGTTCATGGCGGTGTTCGTGCCGTCGTTGACCGCGACGATCGGGTTCTGGTCGACGCTGTCGCTCAACATGCCGGACTTCACGCGGTTCGGCCGCTCGCAGCGCGAGCAGGCGATCGGCCAGACCGTGGCGCTGCCGTCGACGATGACGGTGTTCGCCGGCATGGGCATCATCATCACGTCGGCCACGGTGATCATCTATGGCAAGGCGATCTCCGATCCGATCGCGCTCGGCGCGATGTTCGGCAACCGGCTGATCGTCGGCGTCGTCATGTTCACCGTCGTGATCGCGACCCTGGCGGTCAACATCGCCGCCAACGTCGTCTCGCCCGCCAACGACTTCGCCAACGCGTTCCCGAGCAAGATCGACTTCAAGCGCGGCGGCCTGATCACCGGCGTGATCGGCATCGCGATGATGCCGTGGGAGCTGCTCAAGGACGCCGAGCGCTACATCAACGGCTGGCTGGTCGGCTACTCGGGCTCGCTCGGCGCGGTCGCCGGCGTGCTGATCGTCGACTACTGGATCCTGCGGCGCCGCGAGCTCGATCTGCGCTCGCTCTACCTCGCCGACGGCGCGTACCGCTACGCCGACGGCTACAACCTCAAGGCGATCGGCGCCACCCTCGTCGGCGCGGTGGTCGCGCTCGCCGGGATGTTCTGGGAGCCGCTGCGGCCGATCTACAACTGGTCGTGGTTCGTCGGCTTTGGCCTCGCCGGCGGGCTGTACTGGTTGATGATGCGGGGGACCGTCGCACCTGTCACGCACGTGCACGTGCCCGAGGCGCGTATCGCACCTCCTCGCTGAGGACGGGAGTCCAGGGCCGCGCCGCGAACGGGGAATCTTGCCCCTGTCGCCGACGACGCGGCGCTGAAAATCCGCGAGCTTCGCCGGGGGCATATCTCGTGCACGCGCGCGAGCGCATGGCCCCGGCCGCTCCGTCCGATCGGTTCGTCGCCGGTGCACGCATCGGCGACTACGTGATCGATCAGGAGCTGGCGTACGAGGTCAACGCCATCGTCTACCTCGCGACCCACGTCGTGCTGCCGCGCCAGGCGCACATCAAGGTCACCCACCCAGGCTCGCGCGACGCCGCGGTCCAGCTGCTGCGCGAGGCCTGCATCCTCGAGGCGCTGTCGCACGGCGGCATCCCGCGCGTCCACGAGTGCGGCGTGCTCGGCGACCGCCGACCGTGGGCGGCGATCGAGCGCATGCCTGGCGTGACGTTCGCGCGCTTCGTCGGTGACGGCCCGCTCGCGCTGTCGGATCTCGTCGTGGCGCTGCGCGACGTCACCGACATCCTGCGCCACGCCCACGACCGCGGCGTCGTCCACCGCCGGCTCACCGCCGACGCGATTGTCCGGACCCAGCGCCGGCGCAGCGGCTACGCGATCTGCGCGTGGGGCGACGCGTGCACGCTCGACACCGCGGGCGGCGTCACCGTCGATCCGCGCGACGACGTCGCGGCGCTCGGCGCGATCGCGTTTCGCGCGCTGACCGGCAAGCCGGCCGAGCCCGCGGTCTCGGCCGCGGTGCACTGTCCTGCGGCACCGCCCGAGCTGCTCGCGCTGATCGACCAGATGCTCGCCGAGCCGGTCGCCCGGCCGCTCGCGTCCGATGCCTACGATCGCGCGCTGTGGCTGTGCGATACCCTGGAGGCTCCGCTGCTCGAGCGCCCGCGCTGGACGCCACCGCAAGGCGTGGTGCCCGAAGGCGTGGCTGCCGCAGACCGCGGCGGCTTCGCGATCCGCATCGGGCGCGCCCTGTCGCGCGATCCGGTGTGACGTAGATCGCTTCAGCTACTGGGTTTTCAGGAAATTTACGGGCGGACAGCGATACCCGCTTTGGTAAGCTAATGCACACGCTATGCTACAGGTGTTGGACGTGGGCTTCGCTCCTGATGACCGCATCGGAAACTACCGGGTCGAGCACGAGCTCGGCCCGACGGGATCTGGCGTGCTCATCCAGGCGCAGCACCTCGTGCTCCCGCGCCGCGTGATCCTCAAGGTCGTCCACGAAGCGTTCGCGCTGCTGCCGCCGTTCGTGCTCCAGACCTTGCGTGAGGCGTGCATCCTCGAAGCGATCGCGCATCCCGGCGTGCCGATCGTCTACGAGTCGGGGCTGCTGCGGGATCGCCGGCCGTGGTTCGCGTTCGAGGTGATCGCCGGCCCGACGCTCGAGGAGCTGCTCGCGCCGGGCCCGCTGCCGATCGTCGAGGTCGCCGGCCTGCTGCGTGACCTGTCCGATATCCTCGAGCACGCGCATCGCCGCGGCGTGATCCACCGCGGGCTGCGCGCCGATCGCGTGGTGATCACCAGCGAGCGGCGCTACCCGCTGTGCATTCCGGACTGGAGCGAGGCGATCACGCACGACGCGACCTCGCACTTGCCGCAGGCGGCGTCGGAGGGCTCGCAGCACTACGTCGCGCCCGAGCTCGCCGACGACAGCGAGCTGATCGATGATCGCGTCGACATGTTCTCGCTCGGCGTGATCGCGTATCGCGCGCTGACCGGCGAGCTGCCCTTCGCGGCGGGGCCGGGCACGCCGTACTTGCTCGCCCACGCGCGGCGTCCCGATGCGCCGCGCCCGCTCGCGGCGCTGATCGATTCGTTGCTCGCGTTCGATCGCTTCGATCGCCCGAGCGCATCCGAGGTGCGCGGCGAAGTCGACTGGCTGTTCAGCACGCTACCCGAGCTGCAGCAACGAGCTGCGCCCGAGCCTGTGGTTCGTTTGCGCAATGCCGAGCCGGCGCAGGGATCCGGTCGGGCCAGCATGCCGACCGCGTCCGTGGTGACGCGCGATGCGCCGCGACTTCGTCGTCCGAAGTGGACGCCGAATGTGCGATACCTGGAGACCACGCAAGTCGACATCGTGATCGGTGACGTCGATCGCCCCAAGCGCTAGGGACAACGACAGGGGGTCGACAAACCCGAGGCCGACAGACCCCGAAGCATGAGACTGTGGGGTCAGACGCTTGGAAGAGGCACGCACGCTGCAGCGCAGGAGCTTCGCATGACGAACGCCGTGGGAGTGCGGATCGGCGACTACTGGATCGATGAGGAGCTGCCGGCGCGGAGCACCGAGGTCGCGTACCGGACGACGCATCGCGTGCTGCCGCGCAGCGCGCGCGTCGCGATCCTGAGCCCGAGCCTGGTCGGGTTCCGGCCTGCCGAGATCCAGCTGATGCGCGAGGCCTGCATCCTCGAGGCGATGCATCACTCCGGCGTGCCGCGGGTGTTCGAGTGCGGCGTGCTCGACCGCCGGCCGTGGATCGCGACCGAGTACATCGAGGGCACGACGATCGAGCGCGCCGCGGCCGAGCGCCCGCTGCCGATCGGCGACGCGCTCGCGGTGCTGCGTGATGCCGCGGCGGTGCTGGCGCACGCGCACCAGCGCGGCGTCGTGCATCGCAACCTCATGCCGCGGTCGATCGTGCGCACACCCGGCCGCGCCTTTCCGGTGTGCATCACCGGCTGGGGAGACGCGTCGATCCACGACGGCGCGAGCGCGCGCTCCGTCGAGCTCGATCCGCCGTACTACCGCGCGCCCGAGCTCGTCACCGACCCCACCGGCGACGCGCGCAGCGACGTGTTCGCGCTCGGCGCCGTGATGTTCGAGGCCGCGACCCTGGTCCTGCCCGATCCGGTCCAGAAGTTCCCCGGCATCCCGGCCGCGTTCCACGAGCTGCTCGCCGGCATGCTGTCGCGGCTGCCCGACGCGCGCCCCGCGGCGGCGGCGGTCCACGCCGAGGCCAGCCGCCTCGCCGAGCTGTTCACCGACGGCGCCGGCATCGAGGAGGTCGAGGTCGAGCTGGTCGACATCTCGCGCAGCCCGCCCCCGATGCCGAGCCTGGGCTGGATGCCAGCCGAGCGCATGGCGAGCTTGCAGGGCACCACGGTCCCGGTGC
>Ga0307513_10002268_pt1 | contig 26836 bp, 10 predicted proteins | sample 15_EM_MG_FD_202174 | JGI IMG/M metagenome (GOLD analysis project Ga0307513, IMG submission 202174) | Populus trichocarpa ectomycorrhiza microbial communities from riparian zone in the Pacific Northwest, United States - 15_EM | ecosystem: Host-associated > Plants > Roots > Unclassified | place...
TTTCAATTTAGTCCTCCAATTTGACAAAAATTACAATTTGACCCTAAAAATTTGGTAAAATTCCAGAATGGTCCTTGGAGTATAATGAGATGATCTGGACAGAAATGAGGACTAATTATGGTCAGAAATTCAGTATAGTAATGGATTTATGACAAATTTCAGTTTGGTCCTTCAATTTGACAAAAGTTGCAATTTGACCCTTAAAAATAGGATAAATTACAGATTAGTCCCTAGCTGTAATATTAATTTTTGCAGATTGATTTGATGAATAATTGAGGGTTATTTAGTGAATTATTATCAATTTTATTAGTTGTTTTATTATGGATTAGATTTCGGGAAAACCGTTAAATTTTGGGTTTTTGAGAAAATTGACTAGTTAGTTCAAAAACATATAGGGTTATGGAATACACCCTTAGATAAGTGTATTAAATAGGTTATATGTTTTTTTGAGTCATTCTTGAACATGTCTCATTTGTATTCAGATAATCCTGATATTCTACCGGCGGGACGTCAGTAGGATTTCCTTCGATATCAGCTTTGAGTTTTGTTGCTTTCGAGTCAGATGAGTGGATAATTTTCCATATGCATGAGAAATAGTATAAATATTTGATTTGTTAATATGAATTGAATCATGCTTCTTAATAATATATATGTTGATTATTATCCTTGTTATGATAAAGCATGATCAATTATTGAATCTGAATTCTTGATATGAACCAACATATATTTTGAATTGACCTCTGAATTGATAGCTCTTCATTTTATTGATGTCATGAGTTGAGCTTTGAGATATGAATATGTTTGTTAGATTATGATTATGAACCTATGGTATGTCAGTCAGAATACCCATGCTAACAGGGTAGTGTTAGTCTTTGTGCACATTGTATCTGAACCCTAGTTGGTCGAGGGAGTCACCAACCTGTGTGGACTGATCATCCCACAGTACGGAGCCTCATGCTCATTGCATTTGATTTTCTGACGAGTTTTACCATATGACATTCTTGTTATGGTCAATTTGAGAAACATTTCCATAAGAACCTAAAGCCATACTTGTATATATATTTCTCATTGTTTTATTACCTCGTGTGTGTATATTGAACGTTATCTACTCACTGAGTTGTTGAACTCACCATCTCATTATTTATCCTTTTCAGGCTTATAGCTTGATAGCAGGTCATTTTGTTGGACCTTCAGAACCTGCTTTTTGGTTGTAATTTGTACCTTCCTTTTATGTCAAGTTAGTGCTCCAAAACTATGAATTATATTAACTCTTGTATTAAGACAATTCAATTATATTATGAAGTTGATTTTGTTATTAATGCTGCGTTGAACTCTGATTGAGTTAGGATAAGTTTGTGTGTAAGTTTGGGTTCGCATAGGTATGGAACCTTTGAGGGGAACCTTGCCTATGTGTCGGTCATGGATCCGGGATTCGGGTCGTGACACTTATCAACTTATAATAGTAATCGTTTTATACTTACAGGTGGTGATTATCGACAGGATATGCAGTTTTTAAGCATGTGTCACTCATGGTACATCCACATTACATTTCTTCCTTAGCTTGCAACAAGCATTGAAGTCTCATTTTACAATTAAATTGTGGTAAACAATGGTGGCTGGTTTGCACAGATGATTGGGAACAGTTTCTGCTTGTGAAAGAGCTCTTGGCCTAAACCTGTGATGAGTCTGCTCTCAATCCACTACCTCAATGGTTAACGCTGAATTTTCTCCTTAGAGCACATTAAAAGGTTAAATTAAAACAAACAATAGGATCAATTTATAGACCACAAAAAATTGTTTTTGTTTATGTAAGAAATTGATTGACAAAATACCTATACAAATATCATCTCTTTTTTTCCGACAGGACCAACTGTTAATGTTACTGTGCTGTAAGGCTAGTTGGCTAGAGTTAGCTTAATGTTAGCTAGAGTTGAATGTGTGTTAAGTGTATTATTTTTTCCAAGTGGTAGGTTACATGGAGCTGAAATTATTGAGAGAAGGGCAGTGGGTAGCAGTCGAAAGTGAGCAGAAACCGGGGAAGTAACAGAGAAGAAGAAACAGCAGCAGTTTGTGTGTGTCTTCCTCCATTGTAAGCCCTTCCTTGTGTGAGTTTTGTACCAGAAAATTACAGCAATGATATGCTACGTCGAAGTGTGTTTTGTGAGTGTTATTAGCTTGACAATGCTACTTCATGCACTTCCAGAGAAATTTCAGGGTCTATAGAGGCCCTGACAGAAGTGAAATTTGGTTGTCTAGGCAATGGAATGTTTGTTGTGCAGCTCTCCAGCATTACCACAACTGATGCCATGCTTGGTCTATGAAGTGCAGAATCTTGCACACACAACATGCCGATTTGTATGCATCTCAGCACTTCGTTTTCATCACATGAATCTCGGATGGAAGGATCAACTATCTCCATTGTCTTACCTTCATTCCAAAGATCCCATGCCTGCAATCAGTCGGAAATTGGATCAGGTGAGTGAAAAAATAGCAGTAAAAAACGTTGTGTTGTATCTCAAACCAGAGCCTAAATTGGTGACATTTTGCATGTACTTACATAAGCAATGAGGATCATGCGTTCTGTTTGACGGAAGCTAGTATTCCTTCGGCCACTCACAATCTCTAGGAGTAGTACTCCAAAGCTATAAACATCAGACTTCACTGAAAATAGGCCTTCCATTGCATATTCAGGTGCCATATAACCACTGCAAGATACAAGTGACAGTCAGAAAAATCATATTGTTGATTAGAGTTTAACACGAGCAATCTCATAGATATCAAACTTACTATGTTCCTACAACTCGGTTTGTGTTTATTTCACTTTGGTTTCCCCCAAATATTCTGGCCATGCCGAAGTCGGAAATCTTTGGGTTCATTTCTTCATCCAACAAAATGTTACTAGCCTTTAGGTCCCGATGAATGATTCTTAGTCTTGAATCCCTATGGAGATAAAGAAGACCTCTGGCAATCCCCTCAATAATTGCGAAACGTTTACTCCAGTCTAATAGAGCTTGCTTCTCGGGATCTGCCATTGCGATCACAGGAATCAGAAACAATTAACAAGCCTGGTACAAATCATTGTTTTGAGCTTTGACAATCCTTTTCTATTAAGCACTAAATATAAGGAAGAACTCACCAAAAAGGAAGTAATCCAGGCTTTTATTTGGCATATATTCATAAATGAGCATCTTCTCATCACCCTGAATGCTGCATCCTAATAATCGAACAAGATTTCTGTGCTGCAATTTGGCAATCAGAATAATTTCATTCTTGAATTCCAGTAAGCCTTGGCCAGAGATATTTGAAAGCCTCTTTACAGCTATTTCCTCTCCTCCAGGAAGCTTTCCCTATTAATTAATATGAGCAATACTAAGCTTTAGTACTTGAATTCAGCTTCTGTTATATTCTGATACATGTACAACATAAATACTCACCTTGTAGACGAGGCCAAATCCTCCCTGTCCAAGCTTGTTTTCTTCAGAAAAATTGTCTGTTGCAGCTGCTACACAGTTGAAACTCAACATTGGCAAATCTGAACCATTTACTTGGCACAATTCTATAACAAGGTCGGCAGATCCAGAAGCATCGGATGCGAACTCTTTACTTTTGCTGAGATCATAAACTGGGAATTCGCATTTTGTCGATGTGCAAGCTGAGGTAGCCGCTGGCAAAACTGAAGATAAAAATTAAGAAGGTAAGATGTCATTTCTTGATCAAGACGGAAGAGATCTCTTAACCAAGCATGAAACTGAGATTCTTACCTTTGAGTCTTTTTTTGAGCATCCACAGAAGCCATATAGATATGGCTAGGAAGGCCAGTCCAGCCAAAACTATTAGTATTATCACATACATAGACATCCTGCTGCGATCTATATCGAGAAACAAATCAGAAGATATCCAACATAAAAAGGTAACTTGAATAAACTGTTACAGGATTTCATATCTTTTTCTTCATCTAATTCACTTAGTTCATTATCACGACAAACCAGATTTACTGACTAGAAACTTGACTCTGCATCTTAACCTTTTCATGATCATGGTCTGCACGTTTTGGGATTTTTGTTAAGACAAAATGATGATCAGAAGAAGTAAAGAAACTTGGATTGTGTGTTACAATTTGGAGCTTTCCTGAGGCCATAACTGAGTTGCTAAACCCAGAAAGGACTGCTGGATCAAAGACTAATTCAACAGGCCTTTTTATTTTCAATGATGATAGCAATAAACTTGAAGTTGTAATTCTAACTACTTCTATATGAATACAACAATGGGAGAGAGTTTACCTAATTCAGAATCTGCGAGACGCAAGTACAGGGTGTCCCCACCTTCGACAGAATGCTGAACATCAATCAAGTCTCCATTCCATATCATGCATTGAATCTCACTGACGTGCGCATATGCCTTACATGAACAGTTATTTAGACACATTTCTCTGCAAGCATCCAAGGAGATCGACTTCACATCTGCAAAATCAGGCAACTTCATGCACCTTACTGTTTTGAACCCATCTTCTCCACCACTACTAGTGTTCCTCTGGCACTGTAAAGGAGACCTTCTTCCACATCCGCCTGACCAATTTCCTAGTCTCCACTGATCTGGATGCCTTGGCTCAAACCCTTCCATGCATCTGCATTTGGGAGATCCTGATGGAGTACAGACTCCAAAATTGCCACAGTAATTGTAATTCTCACACTCTTCAGAAGGTTGTGCTTGAATTACTTGCCACGTCTTTGCACTTTCATTCCACTTTTTCGTCTCTTCAAATCCATTCCAAGTTATCTGAAACCTCAAGAATTCAGAATTATCTGATGGATTGTATGTAACATAAAAGTTTCCATCGCTTTCAGGAGAAAACTTAAATCCATATTGGTAAGTGGTAAAAGCTTTCATATACGGAACACCTGAGAATATTATTCCATTCCAGTGCCCACTTCTCCACCTTCTCCTCGATCCCTCCCAAACAACTATCTGAGGTGTTCCGCGAGGATCAACTCCCATGGTGAAATTTCCTGGTGAAGGATCATTTGCAGATTTCCATGAAGTGAAGACATGAATCTCTGCAGTACTTACAAGAACTTTCATGTGTGGCAAATAGGTATCGGTTGGATTATTGAAGCTTTGCCAATAGGCTTTATCTGTCTCACCAATACTATCATTGCTCGAGAGAATAAGATTACCTGTAACATCAAGCATCGCTGCTGTGTTACTAGAAACTACTGAAGCATTGCTCGACCAAACTGGACTTCCATTTCCATCTGTAACCAACAAATTCCCATCTTCACCTATCCTCAAGACTCCATTGCTACCGGAGATTGGTTTTTCTCTATTAGCAACCCAGATGACAGCCTGATCCTGAATCTTGTAATACCTTATACCGACATATCTTAAACTAGAATTTCCAGGGCTAAAGAATCCCAGTTCAAAGTTCTCATCAACTGATATCAAGGTCTCACCATCTTTTAGTGATTGGCCTATTGTGAGTGTATTATTGGCAGCATGGCAAAAGGGAGCTAGAAACAACAGGGAATAAGAGACCGACAAGAGAAAAACAAGAACTGGGATCATGCTCATGCTGACCATTCTTGACAACCTCTGAGAAAAACAGATTCAGAGAGAATAAAGAACTAGAAAGGCAGAAAAGACGTAAAATAAACAGATTTTGTCAGGGGTTTGTACATTCAAAGAAGGAGCTTCCCCTAACGGTGGTTTTGGTGGAAGCTGACTACTCTGTTTACCGAGCTAGGCTGACAAGTTAAGACTTGAAAAGCTTCTTTGACATATGTTTCTAGTAGATCCTTCAACCTTCCATAAACAAAGATATCGAAATTTGTTCCAATCTTTGACCAATAAAGCTTTAAAATGGAATGGAGGAGAGTTTTGGTTGGAAATTGTCAATGAAAGTTCAATGACATTGACATTAGTAGAGACTAACTTCTTATTTTTTATTCTTGTTCATTTCATTTGTACTGTTAATTTATCAACGCACAGATCCCACGACTCCATATTTGAAATCAAAGTCTTTTAAATTTGTCTCGAGTAATTCACTAAATAGTTACAATAAACAAGGAATAAATTTCTATAAATTCAATGGTATGATAGTTAAAGAGATATATTTTATTTTCTTACTTTTAAATTTGAATCTTGAAGAAGCCGGTATATAGACAGAGAACTTTATTATTATTATTTTAATACATTAAATCGATATGAGAGTGTATTTTTTAAATTGTTTAAGAAAAAAACTTAGTCTTGATCGCGCATGTATCTTGTGGTCTTATAAAAATAAAATAAAAATTCAAAGTCAATTAAAAAGGAATAATTGGAAAAAAAGAGTGAAGATTGTTCCACGTGATTTGTTTATGACAACAAAAATGTCCTTGGAAAGTTGTAGAGCATTCGATGAATTAGATTCTGTAGGACCATATGATGAAGCTTTCATGCAAGTACTAAGTAGCTTTCTAGCAATAACAAAAGGAAATATTAAGGGTTCCTGGCATGGATACTCATTGATTTCCCTTTCATTTTTGGAATTCATATCATGTGCTGATGTGATATGAAGAAATCCAATTTGATGTATGGCGCCTGCCATTTCAGTCGGCAATAACTAGAAGAAAGAAATATTCAACTTCAGTATTTTTCTCGTAGTTACAAACCTTATTGTACTCTTACAATGAATCAACTTCACTTGCTTTTTGGGATAAGAGACGCTCTTTAGGAGTTCGATCGGATTGGTTTTGGTAGGGACCAAATTAAAGATTTTGAGCATCCAAGACTGTAATCCATAGAACAAGTTGAATATCCTGATCGCAGGCTGTATAGGAGATGCATATAATGTTATGCATCCACAAACAATTCTCAAGGTTACAAGACACGTGTTTTTTTGTGTTTTAATTTTTGAGTTTAAGAAATGTGAAAATAACGAGTGTTTCCCTCTTATGTTATTTTTTATTTTTGGGTTGTTTATGGAATGATCAATAAAGAAATTAGGGTTTTTATATTGATTTGATGATCTAATAAATTAAGGAAATTAATTGATGTTTTAGGGTGATTAGTTGGATTGAAACAAAGTGGGTTGATGTCTAGATTATGGGTTTGTTGAAAACATAATGTCTATTATTTTTTGGTTCTATAGATTTTTCGACTTGTAGGTCGAGATCTTGAAAATACCAAAGATCTTAAAAATCACAACCAACTAGTTGACCCATTGGTTAATCCGATCGACTACTTGACCCTGTAGTGGTGGTTAATCGGGTTTGTTAGGTTCAATCAGTTTGGGTTATATTCAGAATCGATCGAGTGAATCAACTTATCTTTATTATTACGATTTAGTCTCTAAGTTTAGGGTTTTTATCTTTTATGTTATGTTGCTTTGAGTCTTTTTTTAGTTTTTTTCATATCCGTTACAGGTTTTGCTAATGGTCTCGTAGCGAGTCTCAGTAATCTCTAGTTTTGTATTTGTTTATTTTTTTGCTTTATTTTCCGATTGAGTGAGATAATTTCTATTATGCATTATGTGTGTGTGTGTGTATTGGCATGAAATGATGAGTATTATTGCTATTGTTGATTATATAAGGCTAATTAGTTATTGTTATTATTATTTTGTTTTCTTCTTAAGTACTTATCATATGCTTGTTTGATTTGAACATGGTCCATATAACCTTTATATTTGTTCAAATGTTATCATGCTTGCATTTTGAATCTTGATGATAAACCATGAACACTATATCCATGTTATTTGTTTATTTGAGCTCATGATTCTTATTACCCCATTTAGACTGTTGTAAAAAACTCCAAACTAACAGAGGATACTTAGTTACTCTATGTTATAACATACCTAAAAACAATTAATTATTATGGAGTGCCCCACTTAACAAGAGCACTCACACAATTTAGTGCACCACTAACGTGGAGCACTAAAACAATTATATCACGACCTGAATCTCAGGTCCATGACCGGCAACGCATGAGCAATATTGTAAGGACACCCCACCTACGTTATGTCTTTAAACGGATTTGTGAAAGAACAAGTTATTTAAGAACATATAGCATTTTATAATCTTCTAAAATATTATATTATTCCAAACTAATGAAACCAAATGATAGTTCAAAACTTCTCATCAGTAATTAAAACAAAAACAATAATCTATAATACTCATTACATTGTCAAAATCCAAACTTAATTAAAACAAGATAATAATAGAGCGTCTAAGATATCGAACAAAAACAATAATCTATAAACTCATTACATTGACACCCGAAGGTGATCACTATGGGAGGATCAGTCACCACAGGCTGGTGCCTCTCTTACCAGCTAAGTATACAGAATACTATGTGCATATAGGCTAACTACTCTATGTTAGCATGGAGTTACTAACAAGTCCTATATCAAGGCACAATAGATATTCACATAATTATCAAAGCAATATATATCATATCGAATAAAATTTAGTTCAACAGAATGCGGGTGCAAATTTAATAATAGATGAACACTCGGAAAATAAAGCAACATATATAAATATTCAAGAAATTAACTAGTCGTACTCATCATATAATCAACATACATATTTTTTTATATATTACATGTATATTAAAGATTATCTTACTCACCCAAAAAATATAAAAGCAAAAGAAATATTAGATGAAAAACTCAAAAATCCTATCGAGAATTATTAGAACTACAACGAATATATATATATAAACAACTTAAAATAACACAAATAAAAGACTCCAATGCATAAAAGGAAACCAGGTTTAGTCTCCTAAGTTTATGGACTAAAACGACAATTTTTAAAAATTAGGAACTAATGCAAAATTTTACCAGAAATGGATGACCAAACTGTAAATGTCAGAAATACATAATTATACTGAAATTTTACCCATAATTCATCTTCAATTCTATCCAGAAACTCAATTTACATTCCAGAGACTAAATTGTAATTTTTTCCAGCAAAGTTGAAGCAAATTTCTTAACCCATAATAAATCAATTAAACAAATCAATTCACAATTTTTATTTCTACCAAAATCAATCACTTAACCTTAAACCCATAATAATTATGAATCAATCTTAACAACATAAATTTCAAATCTTTATAAACCCTAATCTCTTCTTTAATCCTTCTATAAAAAAATCATAATCGAAAGTAACATGAGAAAGAACCACTTACTTGTTACTTTCACCTTTCTTGAACCTAAAAAACTCAAGATCAAAAACTGAAATTCTTGGTTTGATGAGGGGAGGGTTACAACAGCCACGAGAATTAAAAGAGAGAAAAATAATTTTCTTGCAACTTTTCTTTATATATCTAGGTTAATTTAAGTTGGATTTGGGCTGATTTGAGCTTGGGTTTGGGCCAAAAGTTTAGGTCTTGCAAATTAAGTGTTCCACTAAAATGATGCATTTAATTGTGTTGGTTAGTGGAGCATGCTCAACTAACTATCCTTGTCCCTCACACAACCTATATAAGATTGTATGCAGGAGGTTGAGAGGTCTTTTTAAAGGTTGAGGACTTTTTGTTGAAGGCTAGATTCTTGCAATAGGGGGATGAAGTATTTTGTTTTGAAAGAAGGTATGATTTTGATGTTTTATGATTGATTATGTTGGTTAAGTTTGATTTAAGATTTGAAGTTTATGTTCTTAAGATTAATTGATGTGTTATGAGTTAAGAAATTTGTTTAAATTTTCTGGAAAACCTAAATAGTATTTCTTGAGGTTAAAGATCATGAAATTTTATTTTGGTCTTTAATTTGTGAAAAAAAATACAATTTAGTCCTTAAATTTTGAAAAATTATAATTTGACCCCTAAATGTATTTTGGGATTCTGGGTAGAATTATTATGAGGTTAAGGATGATGAATCTTAGTTTGACAATTGATTTAGAATATTTTTAGTTAGGTCCCTCAATTTTGGAAATTTACATTTTAGTCCCTGAACTTTAAAAAGATTACATTTCGGTCCCTGGTTTATTTCTGGACAGAATTAAGGGTGGTTTACGGGTGAAATTTCAATATGGTTATGTATTTACAATTTGTCCTCCAATTTTGGTAAAATTATGTTTTGGTCCCTGTTTTTGGAAGATTGTTGTTTTAGTCCCTAAACTTAGGCGACTAAATCTGGTTTTCTCTTATGCATCGGAATCTTTTATTTGTTTTGTTTTTATTTATATATCGTATATTTGTTGTAGGTTCTCCTAACGATCCTTAATAGTATTTTCGGGTTTTTTATCTTATATTCGTTTTAGTTTTATATTTTTCGGGTGAGTGAGATAATCTTTAATATGTATGTAATATAAATAAATATGTATGTTGATTTTATGATGAATACGACTAGTTAATTTCTTGAATATTTATATATGTTGCTTATTTTCCGAGTACTCATTTATTATTGAATTTGCACTCGCATTCTATTGAACTAAATTCTATTCGATGTGATATACATTGATTTGATAATTATGTGAATATCTATTATGCCTTGATATAAGACTTGTCAGTAATTTCATGCTAATAAATAGTACTTAGTCATAATATTTTGTATACCTAGCTGACGAGAGAGGTCACAGCCTGATGTGATATAATTTATGCACCTAGTAGTTAGTCTATATATCTATTATGAAATGCAATGTATTTTGTAATGTAACACGTATTTTATATAATTTGTTTTATGATAAGTAAGTTTTGAGGCTTAGCATAGGTATGGTGTCCTCATGACACTGCTTCTGTTTTGCCAGTCATATGCCCGGCATTGAGGTCCTAACACTAACAGAGAGTAGTTAATCTATGTACACATGGTATTGTGTTTCCTAGCTGACGAGCAGGGTGCCAATACTGTACGTTTGGCCTCCCACAATATATATATATATATATATATATATATATATATATATATATATATATATATATATGATGTCAGTAATATGATATGTTATGTAATTTTGACATGTATACTTCTTTTACATACCATTTAATATGATACATTTGATATACATGTTTTGTTCGGTACTTGATTTATGTATATTCACTTATCTTAAAATGTATATTAGCATATATTATAGTTATCACCTCTCACTGAGTGTTTGAACTCACCCCTCCATTCATATTTTTTAGGTTCTTAGTTCAATTTCAGTAGCAGGATCTTTTGGCTATGTTTTTTTCGCTTCTTGAGTAGATATGCCTCATTTGTTCCTCAAAGCCAATAATTTATTCTTTATTTGTTATTCATAGATACTCTACAAAATAATTTTAATTATGTTTTGAATTTGTTTTGAATTATTTATGAAAGACTCAAATATTAATTTATTAATAGAATTCCTCATTTTTTTGGATATTTTAGTTTATGATTTTTATGATATCAAATGTGTAAATTTTAAGGCTTGGCATAGACAGGACACCTTAAGGTGCTACGTTTGCGTTGCTGATCATGGGCGTGGGAATCGGGTCATGACAAAGGTGTTATCAGAGCTTGGTTTGTAAAACTTGTCTTTTTATCAAAAAAATTTGTTTTTACTAAAACTTTGTTTTGTAAACTATAGAGCTTAGCATCTGTCTTGTCTTGCCATCATTCTTCTTTGAATGCTTCAATTCCATGTTTTATATGTCTTCCTTGAACTCATTTTATTGTTATGTTGTCATACGTGTGTTCTTATTAGGAATATGCCGAGGGATAAACATGTAGGAAATGTTGGTCGGGGCTGAGGCCACAATGATCCGGATGAGATTATTTTGGTTCAACTTAGAAACCCAAGATAAGGGGTAAGGCCAGGAACCCTCTACCTCTACCACTGTTTATGAAGGATGAGGCTAAGAATTGTGTTGTTAGTAGGAGGAGGAGGTGAAGACAGGAATCCGATTGTGGATCAAGAATCCACTAGGGAAGCACCTCCTGCTAGTGGTGATAGGATTGGTCAGGCTATACAAACCCCAACCAACCTCATGGAAGAGAGGGAAAGGAACAACAATGCGCCTTCATAGATAATGCATGAAGTGAAGGTGCTACTATTTGAGTTCTTGAAGCTGGCACCTCCCACCTTCAAAAGGGTAAATGATTTTGATTACCCAAACAGTTCTTGGATGCAGTGTGGAGGAGGTGTGAGGCCATAGGATGCACGGATCATCGTGCAGTGATTTTAGCATCCTTTAGACTTGAAGGAGATGTGGTTGTTAACTAGTATAATTCGAAGAGGAGAGAAAGCAGGGGTTGTTAGCCTCCGTGCCCCGGCCCCTGCAAGAAAATTTTTCCCACCTCCTCTCTTGTATAAAATAATTAAAATTTTAATTTTTTTAATTTGACCCTCTTTAATTATTTTTTCTTGTTCCGCCTCCGAAACCAACATAGACAACAAGGCCAATAATGATAGGGAGGCACTTACACGAGCAATAAGGCATGAAGTGATGGACACTAAATCCCACATCCATGGGAAATATGAAAGAAGGGTCTCCTGCATGTAAATCACACGGACCAAACAATCAAACGGCTTTAGGCTATTTACGAACACCAGAACTAATGCAAGAATACCAAAGACCAATATAAATTTCGACACAACGATGTTTCTTTTGCCAGCATGATCCTTAGCTTAAGATGTCAGATTTTTCAGAGAATATCCCACCTGGTGCATTCTCAGGAGACGTATACATCCTCTGTTTAACAGAAAGTCAGAAACATGCTGATAATTAATTGTTAAATGCTATTTATATATATATATATATATGTAAGAGTATATGAGAAGCTCTTCCACTGAAACTTCACATTGATGGGATGCCAATACAGAACTGCTTCTGCATATGAACAATCTCTTGCACAGTGCACTCCTTAGCATATACCCCTGACATGTGCTCTTATTGTATTATAAAAACAACTAAAACGGGTGGAATCGGTCTTACATCTTAAAATATGTTTTTTCATCGTTTTAAATCACTTCTGTGACTTAGCTCGAGTGATCAGCGTGTACGGCAGGTCCGAGGTCATGGGTTTGAGCTGGGGAGCACGCTCTAATTTCGTTGAATTAAACACAGATAAACTGTTGTCTTTTTTTGTTTGTATTTTTTATATATACATGGGCCTTCTTGACCATTTTTTTCATGTTTATATATATATATATATATATAATTTCATTGTCTAATGTGTGTGGGGATTTTATTTAAGTTTATCCTTAGTAAATCATTTTTTATGTTTTTTTTATTATATAATAAAACATAATTAAATCAAACCAAAAAAGTTTATAATTGAAATTATGAGTTTGATGAGTTGACTAAATATTAATTAAAAAGTTGGGTTGGGATTTTTTAACCTTTTTTTAATATTTTATTTTTTCAAGTCATTTAGTTTGAGGTTTTTTCTTGAATTTTATACTTGAGTATTAATTGATAGTAAATCAATTTTTGATTTTTTTATTATAAAATAAAATAGAAATGAAATTGACCTAGTGAAGTCCATAACTTAAATCACATGTTTAATTAAATATGAATAAAAAAGTTAGGCTGGGATTTTTTGGCCTTTTTTTTATATTTTTTTTAATTTCATCATTGAGTGTATAGTTTTTTTCAATTTTATCATTTGGTATTTAGTTAATGGTAAATCAATTTTTTTATTTTTTTTATCATATAACAAAATTAAAAATTAATTCAATCTAGTGGAGTTTATAATCTAGATCGCGAGGTTGTCAGACTGATTAAATATCAATCTAAGAGTTGGGTAAAGATTTTTTTAAATTTAAAACATCATATCAAGTTAAATGATAATGCTAGCAAATTTTTAATAATCTAAATATATTTTTTATATTTTAAGAAATTTATATCCCACCCGAAGCACAAACCAATAAGCTAGTAGAAACTAACATATTTAGCACTGTATGTTTATCAATAAATGTTTTTATAAAAGCTTTAAGATTAATTCTAAGGAAATCAAAAAAAATCAAAAAATTAAACTCTAAGAAAATACTATGTAGAAAACATGATTATTTTAGCATTATAATTTTTACAAATCCTTTCACTTCAATTAGATTTTTTTTTTAAATATGGAAGGTAAATATTGAAGAAATATACATGAATAATTTTTTCCTTTTATCTTTTGATCTCATAGTCCTTTTTAATATTAGTGTAGAGCACGTCAAGAGATATAAATTATTTTCACCAAAAGAGTCAAAGGAATGACCGGTGTTGGAACCGCCACCCATCAATGACTAGCTTGATGAATTCTTGAATTGCTAGTCATTTCTCAGTCTATTATAGTTCCAATAAACATTCAATCTCGTAGAATTTTCAACTCTTTCTAGATCACAAATTTTAATGTTCTATGATCAAACATTCTTACATAGGTGGGCATGCGGTTTTTAAGCATGTGTCGCTCAAGGTTCATCCGCATTACATTTCTTGCTGGGCCTGCAACAAGCATTGAAATCTCATTTTACAATTGAAATGCGGTCAGAATTGCTGGCTGGCTTGCACAGATGATTATTGGCCACAGTGCTTTTGGTGCCAGTTTCTTTTCTGATTGTGAAAGTGCTTTTGGCCTAAACCTGTAATGAGTCTGCTGTCAATCCATTACCTCATTGGTAATTGCTGATTAAAAGAAACCACAGTATCAATTTATAGAGCACAAAAAATAGTTTTGTTTTTGTAAAAAATTGATTGACAAAAGACCTTTACAAATATACTCTGTTTTCCAACTAAACTAACATATGAACATATAAAACAAGGAATGCAGAGGAACAGAAAAGGAAAGATTGTAATCATCTGCCTGCTACCACTTTCACTGTCAAGTCGCTTGACGATGCTACTTCTTGCACTTCCAGAGAGATTTCAGGGTCTATAGAGGCTCTGACAGAAGTGAAAGTGGGTTGCCTAGGCAATGGAATGCTTGTTGTGCTGCTCTCCAGCATTACCACAACTGATGCCATGTTTGGTCTATGAAGTGCAGAATCTTGCACACACAACATGCCGATTTGTATGCATCTCAGAACTTCGTTTTCATCACATGAATCTCGGATGGAAAGATCAACTATGTCCATTGCTTTACCTTCATTCCAAAGATCCCATGCCTGCAATCAGTCAGAAATTGGATCAGGTGAGTGAAAAAATAGCAGTAAAAAACGTTGTGTTGTATCTCAAACCAGAGCCTAAATTGGTGACATTTTGCATGTACTTACATAAGCAATGAGGATCATGCGTTCTGTTTGACGGAAGCTAGTATTCCTTCGGCCACTCACAATCTCTAGGAGTAGTACTCCAAAGCTATAAACATCAGACTTCACTGAAAATAGGCCTTCCATTGCATATTCAGGTGCCATATAACCACTGCAAGATACAAGTGACAGTCAGAAAAATCATATTGTTGATTAGAGTTTAACACGAGCAATCTCATAGATATCAAACTTACTATGTTCCAACAACTCGGTTTGTGTTTATTTCACTTTGGTTTCCCCCAAATATTCTGGCCATGCCGAAGTCGGAAATCTTTGGGTTCATTTCTTCATCCAACAAAATGTTACTAGCCTTTAGGTCCCGATGAATGATTCTTAGTCTTGAATCCCTATGGAGATAAAGAAGACCTCTGGCAATCCCCTCAATAATTGCGAAACGTTTACTCCAGTCTAATAGAGCTTGCTTCTCGGGATCTGCCATTGCGATCACAGGAATCAGAAACAATTAACAAGCCTGGTACAAATCATTGTTTTGAGCTTTAACAATCCTTTTCTATTAAGCACTAAATATAAGGATGAACTCACCAAAAAGGAAGTAATCCAGGCTTTTATTTGGCATATATTCATAAATGAGCATCTTCTCATCACCCTGAATGCTGCATCCTAACAATCGAACAAGATTCCTGTGCTGCAATTTGGCAATCAGAATAATTTCATTCTTGAACTCCTGTAAACCTTGGCCAGAGATCTTTGAAAGCCTCTTTACAGCTATTTCCTCTCCTCCAGGAAGCGTTCCCTATTAATCAATATGAAGAATACTAAGCTTTAGTACTTGAATTCAGCTTCTGTTATATTCTGATACATGTATAACATAATTACTCACCTTGTAGACGAGGCCAAATCCTCCCTGCCCAAGCTTGTTATCTTCAGAAAAATTGTCTGTTGCAGCTGCTAAACAGTTGAAATTGAACATTGGCAAATCTGAACCATTTACTTGGCTCCCTTCTTTAAGAAGGTCAGCAGATCCAGAAGCATCGGTTGAGTACTCTTTACTTTTACTCAGATCATAAACTGGCAATTCACATTTTGACGACGTGCAAGCTGAGGTAGCCGCTGGCAAAACTGAAGATAAAAATTCAGAAGGTAAGATGTCATTTCTTGATCAAGACGGAAGACATCTCTTAACCGAGAATGAAACTGAGATTCTTACCTTTGAGTCTTTTTTTGAGCATCCACAGAAGCCATATAGATATGGCTAGGAAGGCCAGTCCAGCCAAAACTATTAGTATTATCACATACGTAGGCATCCTGTTGCGACCTATACGAGAAACAAATCAGAAGATATCCAACATAAAATGTAACTTGAATAAACTGTTGCAAGATTTCATATCTTTTTCTTCATCTAATTCACCGAGTCCATTATCATGACAAACCGAATTTACTAAGTAGAAACATGCCTCTGCATCTTAACCTTTTCATGATCATGTTCTGCACGTTTTGGGATTTTTTTTACAGAAAAAATGACGATCACAAGAAGTAAAGAAACTTGGATTATGTGTTGCAATTTGGAGCGGTCATGAAGCCATTACAGTTTTACTAATCCCAGAAAGAACCACTGGATCAAAGACTAATTCAACAGGCCTTTTTGTTTTCAATGATGATAGCAATAAACTTGAAGTTGTAATTCTATCAAGTTCTCTATAAATTCTAATTACAAACTACTAAATCATTTCAAACAATGAAAACAACATTGGGAGAAAGTTTACCTAATTCAGAATCTGCGAGACGTACATACAGAGTGTTCCCACCTTCGACAAAATGCTGGACATCAATCAAGTCCCCATTCCATATCATGCATTGAATCTGACTGACGTGCGCATATGCCTTACATGAACAGTTATTTAGACACCTTTCTCTGCAAGCATCCAAGGAGATCGACTCCACATCTGCAAAATCAGGCAACTTCGAGCCCCTTAATGTTTTGAACCCATCCTCTCCACCACTACTAGTGTTCCTCTGGCACTGTAAAGGAGACCTTCTTCCACATCCGCCTGACCAATTTCCTAGTCTCCACTGATCTGGATGCCTTGGCTCAAACCCTTCCATACATCTGCATTTTGGAGATCCTGATGAAGTACAGACTCCAAAATTGCCACAATAATTGTAATTCTCACATTCTTCAGAAGGCTGTGATTGCATTACTTGCCACGTCTTTGCACTTTCATTCCACCTTTTCTGCTCTTCAAATCCATTCCATGTTATCTGAAACCTCATCAATTCAGAACTATCTGATGGATTGTATGTTAAATAAAATTTTCCATCGCTTTCACGAGTGACCTTAAATCCATATCGGTAAGTGGTTAAAGCTGTCATATATGGAACACCTGAGAATATTAGTCCATTCCAGTGCCCACTTCTCCACCTTCTCCTCGATCGCTCCCAAATCACTATCTGTGGTGCTCCGCGAGGATCAACTCCCATGGTGAAGTTTCCTGGTGAAGGATCATTTGCAGATTTCCATGAAGTGAAGGCATGAATCTCTGCAGAACTTATAAGAACTTTCATGTGTGGCAAATAGGTGTCGGTTGGATTATTGAAGCTTTGCCAATAGGCTTTATCTGTCTCACCAATACTATCATTGCTCGAGAGAATTAGATTACCTGTTGTATCAAGCATCGCTGCTGTGTTATTAGACACTACTGAAGTATTACTTGACCAAACTGGACTTCCATTTCCATCTGTAACCAACAAATTCCCATCTTCACCTATCCTCAAGACTCCATTGCTACCGGAGATTGGTTTTTCTCTATTAGCCACCCAGATGGCAGCCTGATCCCGAATCTTGTAATACCTTATACCACAATATCTTAAACTAGAGTTTCCAGGGCTAAAGAATCCCAGTTCAAAGTTCTCATCAACTGATATCAAGGACTCACCATCTTTTAGTGATTGGCCTATTGTGAGTGTATTATTGGCAGCATGGCAAAAGGGAGCTAGAAACAACAAGGAATAAGAGACCGACAAGAGAAAAACAAGAACTGGGTTTATGCTCTTGCTGATCATTCTTCACAACCTCTGAGAATGAAAAAGATTCAGAGGAAATAAAGAACTAGAAAGGCAGAAAAGATGAAAAATAAACAGATTTTGTCAGAGCTTTTACATTCAAAGAAGGAGCTTCCCAAAATGGCTCGACATCTAGGTAGTGGTTTTGGTGGAAGCTGACGATAGTGTTTAGCTAGATAGGAAGACAAGTTAGACTTGAAAAGCTTCTTTGACATATAGTAATTGTAGATCCTTCAACCTTTCATAAACAATGTAGCTTGATATCAAAATTTGTTCTGATCTTTGACCCATAAATCTTTAAAATGAAATGGAGGAGAGTTTTGATAGGTAATAGTCAATGAAAGTTCAATGACATTGACATTGGTAGAGATTGACTTCTTATTACAAGGACACCATTTTTTGTTTCTGGCTACCTAATACAAATGAAAATGTGGTAAAACTATAAAACATGAGAGAACATTTTTTATTTCCCAAGTTCACATTTCTTTTTCTTCTTAGCTTTCCATCGAGAACATAGGAATTTGTGCCCAAGTTGATATATGTTAAATTAGATGCAGTGTGTTTTTTGAAATCTTATGTTTTAAAATATTTTTCATTTAAAAATATAATAATATTGTTTCACATTACATTTAAGGTACATTTCAAATTATTTTTTTCATACAATCCACAGTTTAAACTACAATGATAAATGAATATTAAATTGAGAATTGCAAAAAAAAAAAAAAAAAAGTGGGCAAGAAAAGGAGAAATAATAAAAGGGATTGTACCTAATAAAGAAGAAATTCCTTCAGCTCCACTAAAACATTTCAAAAATTATTTGGGAAAAAGAAAAGATCGTCAATAATTTAGTGCTTTAGCCATCGAAGCATAGCTGCCAGAGGCATCAAAATAGACGGTTTCTTCCTCTTCTCGGGTTCCTTCTCTAAAGTGAAGTTGCTGTAATGATTAAAGAACAAGAAAATGTTTCTATGGCGGCTAAGGCCTGAGAATAAACTGATGGCCCTTTATTTGGACTGTAATGCATGGAAGAGAATATGTGGGTCAATCTTCATCTGTGGATGATGCTTCCTCGAAATACCTAACACTCTTGCTTTTGCAAAAATAAAAATAAAAAACCAAGATAGCTAAAGTGGAAGATGGAAGATAAAATACATGATTCGCTGTTTAGGTAAAAATTCTCAATGAATTTGCTAATTTGAATATAAATGGTCTACGATTCGCTGTTTAGGTAAAAATTCTCAATGAATTTACTAATTTGAATATAAATGGTCTCTAAAAAAAATAAAAATTATTTGAATACTTAAGATCCAATTAGAAAAGATTAAGAAAAAAAACTAACTAGAACTTACCTTAATTAAATTAAAATCAACTAATTTATTTCAATTGCATCTATAGCCTAAATCAAATATTTTTCTTTCTTTTCTAAAATACACTTGAATACACTTGCAAGTAGATAACTATTATTTTTTTGGGAGAAAAAAATAGTCTGGTCCGCAGCTTACCAAGGCTAGTTTAATCCTAGAAGGTCTTCAACTTGAGCCCCCGGATGCAACAAGGCTTAGTTTAATCACAAGGCAGCTATTCAATGGATTTAAAAAGCACAACTTGAAAAGACAGTCAAATATGAGCAGCTTGTGGTCTCCAACTTTTAGAAGGGGGGGGGGGGTGCACACGGTGAAACCACCAGAAAAACACACAAATTGAGGCTGTCTGGCCAAATCTTTTTTTAAATTGTTTTTTCTTTAAAAATAATATTAAAATTTTTTTAAAATAATTTTAATATACTCATATAAATAAATAAATAAATAAATATTATTTCTAATAAAAAAACACTTTGCGTTACCAACTACGCATCTCCCAAAAAGAAAGATCGCTAGTCGCTATATTATATACAGAAGAGGATAAACTAGTAGATGAGGACGGCCATGGTGTGATGCAACGCGACAAGTTGTTAAAGCTACCACGTTGCCATCAATCCCAAATCCTCCATGATTTCATGTGACTATCACTTAAGCCAGGGCCGACCTGTCTGTGAACTGAAGAAGAAGAAGAAGAAGAAGAAGAAGAAGAAGAGTACTATAATAAGCCATGCTTGTCTTTTCTTCTTCTTATTCTTCTAAACCACTTATCAATTTTTTGAATACCTATCAATTGAATCATTTTTTGAGGGGAAAAAATGATAAATACAAAGAAAAAAAATTCAAGAAAATCTTATTTTTTATAATTTAATATTAATATGAATATAATTTTAATATGAAACTTAATGATAGGTCCCACAAACATAATAACTAAAATGTGTTCTAAAAAAAATCTTGTATTTTTTATTATTATTAATGTGTATCATCATTTTCATAAAAAAAAAAAAAAGTCTCAAGTATCTAAGTCATATAGCTAGAGAAATTTATTCATCGATAAGAAGAGGAAAACACATCAATAGCTAGTCTAGTACTAATTTCATGAGATAATTAATCTCAAGAGAGACAAATTATGTCTCATTATTTGACTTTTAAGATTTACAATACTATTTATTTATTTTTATTAAATTTCTTTGAATATCCTAAATTCATATAAAAAAGGAGTTCTTAAAATTACCTCGTGGATGAATGTTGTATAAATTAACTAAAAAAATACTCTTATTGTGGAATATATATATATATATATATATATATAATGTCCCATGATTAAGTTCTTACTCAAACCAGTTTATTTACCAAAAATATTATTATTATTATTAATTTCTTAATTACCGTCCAGACTAGTGCATCGATCCACCGGCCAAAACAAAGAGTGGTGTAATCAAAATTCTGTTTTCAAGTCACCACAATCGAACCTTTGACCTACTGCCAATAATATGAATGAATGTGAAACAAAAACCAACAGGCCACAGAAATTAAAATTGTCTGCATGATTGCTGTCCATATACTCAACATTCCATAGCCAGAACAGAGCATAGTTTCTGTAGATATGGCGAATGAACACTCACCAGTCCTATCTTCTCTATATCCTCTTCATGACTTGATCATGGCATCCACTTCAAGTCCAAAATCAGATGATTTTGGCACAGCTACCTGTATGGAATGCACCAACTATCATTTCTACTTTGGAAGATGATTTTGGCACAGCTACCTGTATGGAATGCACCAACTATCATTTCTACTTTGGAAGACGATTTTGGCACTATTTTTTCAGTGGGTATATATACATCCCTTGCCCAAATTTCAAGCTACATTTTCCGTGTCAAATCAGTTGGAAATTTGGAAACTAAGACACTCAAAACCCTATTTAGAATTTCAAAATTGAGAAAATCTTGGCAGACACTAACGTGATGCATGCATGAGGGAGGGCTAGCGGCTCCTATCACTAGTAATAAAGCTTGAGGCAAAAACATCTTAAGAGGTGGGAAATTTTGAACAGAATACTCAAAAGCTTATAAAAACTTGCAAGTTCAGAAAACGTTTTGCCAAAATATAAATGTGATAAATGGGTTTGAGGGCAGGACTATCACGAGCACAGTTTGAACATTCTGTAGAAAAGAGAGGACTAATGTGCCTGCCAAGTCTGCCGATGAGAAAAGAGTGAGGCTAATCACTCATTTGGTCCCTGCATTATGCTAGTTTGATTAAATGAGTCCCTCCACTACAAATTTGATTTGACTGACTCAACCGCGTTTTACCACTAAGGGAACGTTTGGGAACGCGGCTGCGGCTGCGTTCTCAAAAAATTAAAATTTTATTTTTATTAAAATTTAATATGGTTTGTATGTTTTGGATCGTTTTGATGTGCTGATGTCAAAAATAATTTTTAAAAAATAAAAAAACATTATTAACATGTATTTTAACATGAAAAATTATTTAAAAAATACTTATAATCACACTGTCAAATACACTCTTAAAGCATCATTGGTTTACCATTGATATTTTTTATGCGGTTGAACTGGAGTTTCAACGCTTAGACAGAAAGCTATAATCAAGACTCTCCATCATTATGTGTTAGCACTAATTTGTTTTCATGTTTATGCATGACATGTGTCCATATTGACTATTGGCTTGGTCTCCAATTTGTTAGAGAAAAAAATGCTTAGAAAATGAAATTTGATTTTTTTTATAATTAAAAATGATTAATGTTATAATTCAATTTTTAAATTTTTCAAAAACAAACATATATAAAAAAAATAAATAAAAATAATTTAAAAATTGATTTAAGACAACACAAATAAAAAATTTAAAGACTAATAAGAATTGAATTATAAATATGATAGCCAATTGGTTAAAAATTAAAAGAATTTATAAGTTTAGAAACTTAATTAAATTTTGGATTAGTTAAATTAATAAAACCAGAGTTTAATTGAAAAATTAAAGTTTAATCGTTAAATGTCAGAATTTCAGAGGTAAATTGAAACTAGCCATTTCCAGGACACAAACGGAGCCGTTTCAAAAAACTATTCATCGCCTTCTTTTTCAGGAACCGTTTCAGCAGTAAAGGCACTAAAACCGTTTCAGTCATGGCGCACGTCTCCTGGCTGCTATCCCTCGCCCCCACAATGCATACCGTTACCAAGCCACGACCGCATGGCATTCTCTGGCCTTATACAGAGAAAGGCCACAAACCAGAGGGGGGCAAAGAAAAAAGGACGCAAACGCCAGAAGAGAAGATCAAGGGACAGAGGACGAAAAAAAACAGAGAATTTAGACCGGAAAACCAGAGGAGGAAGAAGACAGAGAGAACTGGGGAGAGCATAAGACCGAGAACAAAACACACACAGACGCGAAGGAACAAACACAGGGGAGAAAAACCAGAAAACACAGAGGAACATAAAACAGAGGGAGACAGGGAATCAAGGAGAACAGACAGATGAACCACACCAGCAACAAAATCAAAAGAAAGCCAGAGAACAAGAAAGAAAAGACTAGAGGAAGGGAAAGCAAGAAGAGGCTAGTCGATCAGCAACCGCACGCCTTCGCCTCTAGCCACCAGGTAAGTTCTTCCTCTTCCCCACTTAGCAAAATCATTTCATTTGTTACTGTGCAAGGTAATATAATTATCTTGTTACTGTTGCAAGCGTTAATAATTCAAGCATGCTTGGAACAGTGCTCAGCCGGGTTATTGGCTTGACTAATGACTAGGTTGGACCGGTTAGATTTAGTTCAACCCATACGAGCTGAGCTAGATCCATCCAAAAAAAATAGAAAAACAACTGTACTGAGCTCAGGCCCAGCTCCTTTTTATTTTAGTTCTTTTTATTATGATATTTGATTAAATGATTTCCTTTTTAATATCAGAAAATTTCAAAAAATTTATAGATTTTTTTAAATTTATTTATAGGTTTTCGTCTTATTTTAGGAATTTCATTGAATATTTAATCTGTGAATTTTTACAGAAATGCAAATGCAGTATTCGATTCTATGCCCACAAAAACATCAAATGTCATATGGGAGACTCGTAGTTTTGAATGGTCAGCAAGAGATTCTTTGGTCATCAAATGTTTCAGCTGGAGTTAAAGACTCAATTGCACAGCTTACGGATGATGGAAACCTTGTCTTGCTCGGTAAAAACAATGGAAATGTTATATGGGAGAGTTTTCAGCGGCCTTGTAATACACTCTTGCCAAATATGAGACTTGGTGCTAATGCTAGAACTGGCGAGTCGACAGTACTAACATCATGTATAAGCCCTTCTAATCCATCCGTCGGACGCTTCTCTGTTTCCATGGATCCCTTAAGAATTCCCGAAGTATTTGTGTGGAACTATAAGAGTCCATTTTGGCGGAGTGGTCCATGGAATGGTCAGATCTTTATTGGGATTCCTGAGATGAACTCTGTTTATCTGGATGGATTTAATCTTGCAAAAACTGCAGATGGAGCCGTGTCTCTAAGTTTCACTTATGTAAATCAGCCTAATAGCAATTTTGTTTTGCGTTCCGATGGAAAATTGATAGAAAGAGCCTGGAAAGTGGGAACCAGGATTGGAATAAATTATGGAAAGTGTGGAGCATTTGGAAGCTGTAATGCTGTGAATTCACCAATCTGCAGCTGTTTGAGAGGGTTTGTTCCAAAAAATCCAGATGAATGGAATAAAGGAAACTGGACAAGTGGTTGCATTAGGAGGACACCACTAGAATGCACAGAAACACAAAATATATGAGAAGTGAACCCAAAAGATGGGTTCTTGAAGCTTGAGATGATCAAAGTACCAGACTTTGCAGAGTGGTCATCTCTGTATTCAGAACTAGAATGCAGAAATGAATGCTTAAGTAATTGTTCCTGAATAGCTTATTCATATTACAAGGGTATTGGCTGCATGTTGTGGACCAGAAGCTTAATTGATATACAGAAGTTTTCCTATGGTGGGGCAGATCTTTACCTTCGCTTAGCATATTCAGAACTTGGTAATGCTTCATATTTTCTTCTTTTGTCCTACTGCTAATGTTTTGTGTACCAGTATTCATGTTAGAAGTTGATGCAGCCGATCTCCTCGAGTTGTTTATTTTGTCAAATAAATGTAGCAATTTTATTTACAGATAAAAGGAAAAGCATGAAGATAGTTATCAGAATAACAGTGATTTTCGAACAATTGCCTTTTCAATCTGTGCATTTCTTTCATGGAGGTGCATGGTTAAACATGGAGGTAAAAGCTTTTCAGTACTAGTTTGTTTTGGATATTTAGAGTTTTGCAATTTCAATGATGCTTACTCTCTGAATCTTAATCAGAAAGGAAGAGGAAGAGCAAAAGGAACAGTGGGGGCAAAGTTAAACTCCGGGAACTACCAGCTGTATTCAGTTTACATCCACCGGAGCAGTCCATGTTATTAAAAATAGAAAAAGGTTACAATACACACATATATGGAGGAGAAAGATCACATTCACTCAACTCAACTCCCATTACCCATTGCTGCACTTGCAGCTGCTGCACAAGGCAGCCGGGCTGCTGCCCTTGGCAGCCCTTTTTTCTTTCTCTCTTCTCACATATTTCTCTCAATTCTGCTTTTATTTATAGACTTCAATGGCAGCATCTCCTGTTCTTTTGTCAACAATGGTGGCCATTCTTTATCAATGGTTGGTGCAAATTCTTTGATAATCCCAAGCTGCCACCAATAACCCATCATTGTAGTCTCTTTCTTTAACAATGACAATCATCTTCTTCTAGAGGATGGGCTCCATATGCTGCCACATAAGTGGCAATATCCTAACACGAGTACGTACTATCTGATCCATGTTTTCAAGATGAAGTTTATAGAAGCATGCATGTAGGTCTTTTGTGTGTTCAAGAGTTTGCAAAAGATAGGCCAGCTGTGCCTACAATCACTTCAATGCTTCACAGCGAAATTGTGGATCTTCCTGCTCCCAAGAAACCTGCACTTGGTTTCGAAATGGACTCCCTTCAATGGAGCCAAACGATATGTTCTAATGACATATCATTTACTGTTATTGGAGGGCGATAGGTAACGAGTTTGAGGCAATATTTTTCTGTTACATGTAAATCTAGATCACTTATGTAAAATTTCAAAATGTTAAATGCTTCCCTTATGGATCAGTTTGAGCATCCACTGATGAGTTAATTGACTTGATCTTCTACTACGATGAAGCCTGCATTTACTGAGAGGCAAATTCGTCGATAAATAGACCATTCAATATAAGAAACATTAAAATCTTGCTGTTAACATTACAGAAGGCCAATAGACTGGAGTTCCGGATCAAAACTTGAGTTCCTTAGTTCATACATTATCATAGTTGTTGAATAAAGAAGGATAAACACTGTAGTAGATTGATAGGATCTTACACAATTTGAGTAAAGGACTTAGCTTGCACTTGTTCTGTCTACTGTGATTTCTGAGAGGTAGCACCTAGTAGTATACTTGTAGCATATTAGCATGTCATAAGGCTTCTGAATCCGACACTCAAAATACCAGTGAAGGAATTAGAACGTCTGATGTCAATATGCCATTGTAGCCAAAACTAGTTACTTTCTCTCTTCTCTTATGTATGTTTATCGATAGACATAGTTATTGATCACAAATGGCTAGATAAAATCCCATGTTATCATGCACTTTTTTTCCCTTCAATTTGAGATGATGGAGAGGCTTGGTGTTATGATCAGTATATGTCTATGCTGCCACTAACCAGGACATTGGCCCCGAGTTGGCTGTAACACATGGGTTCAGGCCTGGTGTTATGATTCATTTTTTTTTTTTGCTGTAACACATGGGTTTTAGGCCTGCATTTTCCAGTTTTATTGACTTTCAGCAATATTTAAAAGATTATAAATAATTTTTTTATATGTAGCCATCATATTAGCAACCACAGGGCTCGAATCTAAGATTACAAGAGGAGCAAATCTCTTAGTTTCAAGCTATTACCACTGGACCACCTACTAGATGATAAATATATTTTAAAGTTTTAGAGGGGGGAAGATGCACACGGTGAAACCACCAGAAAAACACACAAATTTAGGCTGTCTGGCCAAATCTTTTTTTAAATTGTTTTTTCTTTAAAAATAATTTTAAATTATTTTTTAATAATTTTAATATAATCATATAAAAAAATAAAAATAAAATATTATTTCTAATAAAAAAACACTTTGCGTTACCAACTACGCATCTCCCAAAAAGAAAGATCGCTAGTCGCTATATTATATACAGAAGAGGATAAACT
>Ga0307513_10002269_pt1 | contig 26829 bp, 19 predicted proteins | sample 15_EM_MG_FD_202174 | JGI IMG/M metagenome (GOLD analysis project Ga0307513, IMG submission 202174) | Populus trichocarpa ectomycorrhiza microbial communities from riparian zone in the Pacific Northwest, United States - 15_EM | ecosystem: Host-associated > Plants > Roots > Unclassified | place...
CTGGTGGATACGTGAGGAGGGTACTGAACTAGGAAAGCTTGCGCAACATATTTAACAGATTATGTCAATTTCTTTGTGGCAGAGAATCCCCAGTAGCAGGAAGTGTATTGGGCGAAGGGTAGTCTCAATGGGGTGATACCCAGAGACGGAGCAAGGTGCTTGATAGAATTAATGTTGAGATAAGTTAGACAAAGTTCTGCAATCACAGAGTGAGGGTTTCGCAAAATATTTAGTTGGGCGTGCAGATACTCCTGGAGGGTTGAATGCACGAGGCCGACTGTCGATGTTTCTCTCAACACTTGGGATAATAGTAGTCGAACACCGAGCCTGTGGGCCTCTGAGCCCTAGGTCTCAAAAGTTATAAAAATACCTTTAAGGCTGGTAGATGTTGCTCTCAAGACTCCTGATAAGTATAGTTGAACACCTGATTGGTTGCAAGCTGGGTGCTGGGGCTTGGAGGGCATAAACATACATTAGAACTGAAGGATGTTGTTCATTACACTTCGGATAACCATAGGCAAACAGCTCTCCGATGGGTAGCTGAGCTCCGGGGCCTGCAGATTATAAACATATTTTTGGAACAGGAGGATGAAACTCTTCACACTCTGGATAACTATTGTCAAACACTGCTCTTGTGGGCCACCGAACTGGGGAAAATGAAGGTCTCAAGATTCAGTGGAGAGAAGATGATGGCGCTCTCAACACGCGGGATAACCGTGGTCGAACACCTATCCTGCAGGTCAGTGAGGGATAGGACGCAGAGATTATCCCAATGCTTTTGGACGGGGAGGATGTCGCTCCCCATACCCAGCATAATGGTGGTTGAACACGACTCCCACGGGTTACTGAGTGTTGGGATACAGATATTATGACGATAGTTTGGGGTGGGGATAATGTCACTCTCAACACTCTAGAAAACAGTGGTTGAAGACCTCGATTGTGGGTGGCTGTGTGTGGGGGCCCGGGGGTGATGAATATATTTGTTAAATGGGCGAATATCCCTCGCAACACTTCTAATAACTGTGGTCGAGTACCTCTCAAGTTGGCAGCTGACCTCCTGGCGCCGGAGGTTACGAAGATATTTTGGGGCCAGGAGAATATTACTCTGAACACGCTGTATACTCTGATAAGGGAGACAAATTTGGCAACAGGGCTCCGGATATTAATTATGACAGTATACGCTTGACCGGTCGGTCGAGGGGCTGCTAGTCTTATATGTACTGAGCAGTTTATCTCAAAAAACGAGATCAAAGTGCGATCTGATAAGCCATTAGTGCTGGAGCACACCACCCACAGTATTTCTGATCACACATATGGGAGGCAACCCACAATGCAACCCACAATGAAGGCGTTGCAACGCACAAATCTAAACCCTAACAATGTGAAAACCTTCTTCCTTGTTTAGCACACACTTATTCTCTTTCACTCTATACCCACCTTTTGCAGCTCACCTCCACACTCGGTACACCACAGAGAAAAGCTGTCTTAAGACTACTAGGCTCTGAAACTCACATCAACCCTGCATATCACATGTAGTATTCCGAAGTGTCCAGTCCCTGAGTCCTGAACATAGGACCAGATGGCCTGTGGGCAGTATTCTGCCTTTTTCCACATGATGGATCGACTAGGGGAGATTGAGGTACGATTCTATGGAGTTTTGCTGTTACATTGCTTCAGCTCGGATCCTTACAAACATGCGGTTTATGATTTCATCTTCCTCATGCATTATGATTTCGCAAAGCGTGTGATTTACCTAATAAGTAAAGAAGAATACATCTTTAAGATAAAACCCTTTGCCGAAATCGCACTCAAAAACCACCAGCATAGGTGTGCGAGACAGCAGGCAAATCCTCAATGTTTTGATTATCTGTCTCTCTCCTCTAACAGTGTACGAGAAAGAGCAATCATACTATTGCGATCCCAAGGTTTGGATATTAGATGTATATATTCAGATCCGCAAGAGTGGCCTGAGTTTCCCTGTAACTCGTCTGAAAAATGCCATGCATTAGCCTGTCAATCACGGTTGCATCTGTGCTTTGCGATATCAGCACAAGTGTTAACACCAAGGCGCAGAGAGGAATCTGCAAGAGAAATAAGACCTGTTGCAGAATGATTTGTTCAGTCCTATCTTAACACTAACGGAACTTGATATTCGGTTTAATCTGCTTCTCTTTCTTGTAGGAATATTGTTTACTCGGTCCGTTGCATGGCATCATCATATATCCCACATAGTTGGCCTCCTGCTTATCGTCCCCCAATGCCCTCACTGACCTCCAGCTGTCCTCAATCATCTCCAGCCGTCATCTGTGGTTCCCCTCATTATTTATCCTCCTGTGCATGGCTGTTATTTCTAATGCCTGCCACCTGAACCCGCCTGAAGTCCTGGCCTGCACACTACAGTCCTTGCCTACACTCTACCATCTTGTGCTACCCCGAATGGTTCTCCGCAAAATCCCGGCCATCCTTCCATCTGCCCAGGCGTCCCCCTTAGCAGCGGCTATCACATGTGCCCACCATACCAAGAAACACCCGGCGTGTACGGCCCAGCCATCCCAGCCTAGCCCGGCCATCTCCTGCCCCACTTGAGCCCTATAGGACCAGGGTTAGCGGCCCCTTCCCATCGTGTCTTCTTGGCATTATCCCCGCCGTCCCTTTTGGGCCCCTGAATGGTTTGGAACACTAATCTTATCTGACACCATAAATGGCTAATTCACCAACTATTAAAAAAGGCCAAGTACAATAGCCGAACATCTACATTATGGACAGTCACAGACACGACCAGAGGGAAGTGGTATATCTTTATCCTCCCTCATTCCCCTTCTACCCTGGAAGTCTACAAGCCAAGTATAGGCGAGAGATGGCAAGGGATGGAAAGATAGTATCTGCTATACTTGATGCTTATCTGCTAAGACTCAGCTGTCGCCTTCGCCGTCCTGCATCAAATCACTTGTCAAGGTCTTAGTGGAACAATTGGATGTCTATGCTAATACTGCGGACAAAGATCGAGAGACATTGCTTTTCAGGGCCACACGCAATGGGCACGAAGCAGTTGTGAAAGTGCTGCTAAAGCTGCAAGATATCAATCCCAATACAAGGAACAAAAATCTTACTAGGCTGCGATCAATTGCGTGGAATAGAGAGGAAGGAGAAATGAAAGTGTTGCTGGAACGGTCCGATGCTGACTCTAATTCTGAGCATAAAGATAGCCAAAAACCGCTCGTCATATCCGCCTGCCATGGGCACGATAGAGTTGTGATAGTCCGATAGGAGCTGAAAGAGATCAATACCTACTACTCCAAACATACCTGGTTGAGGCCACTCGCCAGAGGGGCCGGTTAGCAACAGGAAGGAATTTTCAAGCTGTTGTAGAACGAGGAGATGTCGACCTTAATACTAAAAATAAATTTGGAGATACGACTCCTTGGAGGCACCTACAAGACATTCGAAGGACCCGTAAAGTGGTTGCAGGCGCGATTGGATTTCAACCCGAATACTATGGTTGATGATAGCAACACACTGCAATTCTGAGCAAGCTGCAAACGGGATCAAGAAGTTGTGAAGGTACAACTGTTGAAGGATGAGACTAACCACAACACTGCGAGGACATATTGTGGAATGCAACTATGCAACGCTACCCAGAAGGGAAATGAAGAATTTGTGGAGATATTGCTTGAGTGATTGGATGTCAACCGAAATACTACAGACCAGGATGGAGAAAACTACGATTCTGGGCCACCCATAAGGAGCATTCTCGTGCTGGTAGACCGAGACAAGGTCAACCCCAACACTCTGAACAAAAATAGTACAACGGCACTCGGGATAGCAGCCCAGAAGGGTCATGAAGAATTGGTGAAGAGGCAGCTAGAACAATTGAATGTCAACCCTGCGCCAGCTGACAAAGATGGCCAAACACCAGTCTTCGGTGGTGGCAAAGAGGGCTGCGAGATATGGTAAAGATGTTGCTGGAATAATGTGATATTGACCCTAATACTGCGGACAAAGATGGCCAAACACACGGCTTCGGGGCTGCCCATCAGAAGCATGCAGGAGTTGTAAACATGTTGCTCAAGCCAGTAGATGTCAGCCTAATACGGCAGACAGAGATGGCCAAAGACTGATGTTGGGGGCTCGGCACAACAGGCGCGAGGAGTCTTGAAGACCCGGCAGGTGTAAGTGGATGTAAACTCCAATATGTGATATAGCGCTAACCAAGGAGATACTTCGCGAGCTCTTGAGGCTGGATGTCATGCTATCATAAAATGACTATAAGGACCAAAAGAATTCAATTCCGTCATCAGGCAGCTATAAATCTACAATGTCCTTCTGACTCAAGCTTCTTTGTTTAAAACATGACCCCTTCAACAGGATTAACAGGTTTGCATGTTTAATCCTGAAGGTACCTCTATATTCTGAAACAAACAATCTGACAACACCACACAGCCTCTGCCTCCCTACACCTCCTCTCATTCCATAATCTTATTTCAACTTCAATTTTATTATTTGTCCAACGGTCTGATACCTGTTTACCCACCGTTAGCCCTGGTCCTGTTTCAGGAAACGCTTCACCACAATACCCCCCATGCACCAATTATGTCCACTGGGAGAGGCTCATGATCAAGGGTCGATTGGGTTGTCCTGTTTTGTTGGTTAGCATGGCTCTCCTGCTACCACACCTCAATCATCTAAGTTCAAAATAACACATTTTATAGCATTATATGTCTACGGAGATCGAGATGAGCCGTAGGCACAGGGGGCTCTAGTCATATATGTACTGCGCAGTTTTATCTCAAAGTGCTATCTCATCTGATCTAAAATGCGCGCAATCAGGTGACCTATAGCGTGACCTGTGAGGGGTTGTACCATGTGGGGTATTCGTGATCACGACATGTGATCAGGCTCAAAATGCCAAGATGCCAAGTAAAAATGCGAAAATCTTTTCACTCCTCCTATTAACACCTGTTCTTTTGCCTGTTCACTCCAACAACCATCTGCTCTCTTCACTCTTCTCAACATTTTCATCTCTCAAACCTATCCAGTATTCATCACCAAAGGTTCTCTTGCTGCACTCCTTACCTGCATGCAATACCAACATTTCCAAATCACACCCATCAACCTCACTTGCACTTCGAATGCCTCAGTGCGGTCGCTGTAGGGTTGAAAAAACTGCTGCTGAGTTTGATTCTGAAGGCAGAGGTAGTTTGCGCCGTACCTGTCGGCTTTGTTTGGTATCACTCCCCACCCTTTTGACATTGAAATTGAATCTGCCTATGAGGACTAATCAAAATTGTAATGAATTCAGAACCAGCAGAGAAGTTCTAGGAGAGGACGTAGGGCAAGGGGAGGAGCTGGTGTAGTGCCACAAGAACACCCAAGAGGTATGGTATACCACCAAGTAGTTTATCATCAATGCTAACCAGGCGCAACAGAAGAGGGACAACATATTCTGATGGTTGAGAATGCGAACCAGCAGTACCGAGAGAGGCTGACAGGTATGTTAGTAATTTTAGTTATATTGAAGAAATTCTGACTACCACAAAAGAGCCAGAAAATGAAGCAGCAGGGGGAGGAAATTTGGTTGCGCTGAGGCATGATGATGGCAGTATGTTTCCCTTTGAACTGTCTTAAAAGAAATATCTGACTGGTGGAAAAGCGGCAGGGCCTCCGGTAGCAATGGAAGGCGAAGGGGTTGGGCTAACAGGGATCCTGGAAGGTATAGTGATTCTGTATAATATAATGAACATGATCTAACAGCAAGAAAAGGGACAGCGATAGAAGCAGCAAGGGAAGGAAATGAGGTAGTGCTGAGGGGAATCCCTAGAGGTAGGCTGCTGATCTAAGTTAATTAAGATTATAGGCTAATGGAAATCAAAGTACCTGTCCAGGCAGAGGAAGGAAAGCGATGCAGGCGCTGTTTCAGACAGTTGGCTATTGGAGATTTTGATCACAATAGAGCAGGGAGGTTGCAGGCAACTTGCAGGATGTGTCTGGTAAGTCTTGCTTATTCAAGTTAGTAGGAATTAAAGTAACAAAATAATGGATAACTAATCAGAAAGAATTTGATAGGCCACAGCACGAATGGAAAGAGCTGCAGTGGCGGATGCAGCAGCTCAGGATATTCAGCTGGTTCACCTAGCTCAAGCACCAGAGGTACAACGGGTACATTCACGGGTGCCTTTGTCCTTTGTAAGCTAGAGAGCTAGGTGGACAGGCCATGACCTGGGTAGGTTGGACATAAGGTGTACTGACTGCAATGCTAGGCACTGGACTGCAGAGTCGTCAGCCTCGAGGAGACCACTAGGTGGAGAGGCAAGCTTTGAGTCCTGCTGCAAGCAAGGGAAAGTGCAGATTGAGCGAATGCGTCCACTCCCTGAGCCCCTTAATGCATTGATGAGTGGAGGTGATACTCAAGCACGAGCATTCCGGGAGGGGCTAAGGAGATGGAACTCAATCTTTGCCTTTACCAGCATCAAGTTCAACATGGACAATCGAATGAGTGAGGTTGGAGGTATATTTCAGCTCTTCCAGATTCATGGGGCGCTGTATCATAGGCAGGGACCTCTTGTACCTGCGGTAGGCATGGGAGATGCTTTGTATTCCCAGGTCTACCTCTATGATCCAGCTGATGCAGCCAGAGCGCGAGCTGCACGTGCCCCAGAGCTAAATGCCAATCTCATTCGCTCCTTGACCTTGATGCTGCAGGAGTCCAACCCCCTGATCCAACTGTATCTCACAGCTCAGGAACGGTTTGCAGAGATCAGAGCAGTAGAGGACAACTGCCGCATGATCCACAATCCACAACTACGACTGGTTGTGGAAAGAGGGGCTGATCTCAGATGGGAGAACCTACCAACGGCAGATGAAGTCTCCATGATTCTGCCTGAGGAATATGGAAGCGGGGGTTTCAGGGATATTGTTCTGGCTAGAAGGGTGAATGGGGAAGATTTGGGTAGAGATTTAACTCTGATTAACCCCAATCATGCCTTGTATCTACCCCTCCACTATGTTCTCCTGTTTCCTTATGGAGAACATGGATGGCATTGGGGTAGAACGTTGCAAGATCCCCAGAACAAGAACCTGGCCCAGCGTGCTTTCTACAGGTTCCGTCTGCATAGCAGAGTTGATGAGCCAACCACTCTCTTCCATGCTCAAAAGCTATTCCAGCAGTTTGTTGTGGATGCATGGGCTGTCTGCGATCAGAACAAGCTGAGCTGGGTTCGCACTGACCAGGCCAATATCAGAGCCGAGTTGTACAATAGTCTCGCCGATGTTTTGGCAGCTGGTGATGTAGACTCTGAGCAGGTGGGTAAGAGGGTGGCTCTACCGTCGAGTTATGTGGGAGGAGATAGGTTTATGCAGAAGCTGTACCAACACAGCATAGCGATTGTGCGCCACTTTGGCAAACCTTCACTATTTATAACCTTTACTGCTAACCCCAAGTGGGATGAGATTGTTCGCGAGTTGCTGCCATATCAGACAGCAGCACACAGACCTGATCTGGTAGGACGCGTTTTCAATCTCAAGGTTCGAGATCTTCTGGACCAGATACGGCACAAGGTAGTCTTTGGACCTTGGTTAGGCTGGGGCTGGACTATTGAGTACCAGAAGCGGGACCTTCCACATCGACACCTCCTGGTGTTTCTGAAGACTGACCACCAATTCCTGACAGCTGCCAATATCGATTCATTCATCAGTGCAGAAATTCTGACTGATTAAGATGCGATTGGTCAGGAGTTGCATGGGATTATTCAGAGCACAATGGTGCATTCTCATTGTGCAGGTGGTAATGGTGATACTTTGTGTATGCAGGGTTTGAATCCACTTACTGCCCAGACCTGCCGTAAGGGCTATCCTTGAAAGTTCCAACAGGAGACTGTTATCACCGAGGATGGCTATCCTCTCTATCGTCGGAGGGATACAGGTCTGTCCTTTACGGTGCAAGTGAGGACAAGTGGAGGGAATGTTACGGCTGTCATTGACAACCAGAGGGTAGTTCCCTACAGCCCTTACTTCTCCCTCCGCTATAAGGCCCATATCAATGTAGAGGTGTGTGGGTCGGTCAAAGCCGTCAAGTACATTCATAAGTACATTTACAAGGGTGGGGATCGTGCCACTGCTATCCTGGACTCAGATCATCATGAGATAAAGCGTCATCTCCATGGTCGTTATATTGGTCCTACGGAAGCAGTCTGGCGCTTGTTTGAGTTCTCGACACATGCCGAACTCCCACCGGTCACTACACTCACCCTTCATCTTCCAGGCCAGCAGGCTGTCTACTTCCCAGACCAGGAGAGTACTGGTGACCTTCAGGAGCGTCTTGATAGGTCAACCAGTACCCTTCTGGCCTTTTTCAAGTACAACTCTGAGAATGTAGATGGAAGACAGTATTTGTACCATGAATTTCCTGAGCACTTTGTTTACGTGCCTAAGGTGGGATGGAAGCGCAGGAAACAGCGATTTTCAATTGGTCGCATGTGGTCAGCAAGCCCCTTCATGGGTGAACGCTATTACCTGCGCTTACTTCTCACTGTTGTACGTGGTGCCAGGAGCTTTGAAGACCTGAGAACAGTAGATGGTATACAGTGTGAGACCTTTAAGGGTGCCTGCATTGCCTTGAGGCTGCTTGAGGATGATGGTGAGTGGATTGCCATGTTCAGGGATGCACAAGAGTTCATGACAGGGAGCGCCTTCCGACACCTGTTTGCCCTTGCCCTGCATCATACAACAATCACCAATCCACTCGCCATCTGGGACGAATTCAGACAGAGTTTCTGTGATGATCTGGCCCACCTGCTCGTGACAGGGAGGGTGATCGTACCTGTTGGTGGGGAGGGTATGGGAGCAGGCCTTGCTCATGACTATGGGCTCTATCATATTCAGGACTTCCTGAAAGAATATGGTAGATCCTTGGTAGAGTTTGGCCTGCCACAACAGGTACTGAATTGGAGTCAGAGAGGGAATGGGGTAGTGGAAAATACGAAGATGGGGGAGGAGTTAGATTATGATATGGTACAGGAGCAGGTGTTGTCTGACACTATGCGGCAGAAGTTGAATGAGGAACAGGTTGCCTGCTTCAATGCTATTGTTGCTGCGGTGGAGAGCCATGAGCAGGACCCACAGCAGCAAGAGCCCTCTGGTGCCTTCTTCCTTCATGGCCCAGCAGGTACAGGCAAGACCTTCCTCTACAACTGTCTCTGCAGTCATTTCCGGGTCCAGGGAAAGATTGTGCTTTGCGTAGCATCCTCTGGGATTGCTGCTCAATTGCTACCTGGGGGCCGGACAGCACATTCAAGGTTCAAGATTCCCCTTTCCAATGACTCTAATGCTGTTTGCAATATCGCGCGAAACTCCTATCTTGGTGGGTTGATTCGCAGGACCTCACTCATCATCTGGGATGAGGTTCCCATGCAGCATAAGGCGTGCTTTGAGGCGGTCAATAGAACCTTGAATGATGTCTGCAACACTGGTAACCAGCTGTTGTTTGGTGGGATTCCTACAGTACTCGGTGGTGACCTTGCACTGATCTTACCAGTCATTCGCCGAGGTACTAGACAGTCTACTGTGTTGGCCTCAATTCAACATTGCTCAATTTGGCCTCATTTGCATATCTTGAAACTCAAAACCAGTATGCGGATGATGGCCAGTGAGGCCAACCAGGTGTATCTCACTTTTCTTCGTGATATGGTTACTAATCCCCTCCATCATGGTAAGCTTCATCTGCCTGCTTATATTCGTCGGGTATCCACAGTTGATGAGCTCTGTCATCATCTGTATCCACAGTCATTATTGGATGAGGCAGTAACAGTTCACAACTCTCTTGCAGGTAGAGCTATTCTGGCCTTTCGCAATGATACTGTTAATGATTTCAATGATGTACTGGTGGAAAGGATGCCTGGCGTGGAGCATAGGTTTGAGGCTATTAATCATGTGAATGTACCTGAGGATGCTGCTGTTGCTGAGCCCTTTGCGGTGGAATATTTGCAGAGTATTTCTCTAGCATCTATTCCACCCTCCTGCTTAAGACTTAAGATCGGTGCCCCACTAATTCTGATCCAAAATCTGAGTCCCAGGGAGGGCTTGTGCAATGGCACGAGGATGAGGGTACTTGGAATCCGGCGCACCTGCCTACAGGTTGCAATTCTGGGTGGAACGTTTGATGGCATGATCCGTCTTTTACCACGGATCAAGCTTACCACCTCAGATGAGGATCTCCCCTTTATTCTGGAGCGTACTCAGTTCCCAGTCCGTCTATGCTTTGCTATGACTGTTAATAAATCTCAGGGTCAGTCCCTGGATCAGGTTGGTGTAGATTTGCGCACCCCTGCCTTCAGTCATGGGCAACTTTATGTGGCTCTTTCAAGAGTCACATCATTAGATGGACTAACACTTTTACCCTCGGAGCAAACCCCTACTCAGACGGATAACGTAGTATATCCTGAAGTTCTTTTGTAACCCTCTTCTGGTAAGTGTACATTCTCCTCTCTTCTATTATGTTATATATTGGCCTTTATACTCATTGTTTATTGCTTAGACTCCTACAGAACTCTCTCATACAGTGAACTCCTTTCCTTCTTTCAGTCTTTTGCTTGAATCTCCTCCTATTCCTACAAGTAAGTCATGTTTGTTTTCCATCTCCCTTGTTTATCGTAATAGGTCATTGACCAGATGGCGTGGCTATAGTTCCTCTTCTCTTTCGCTTTCTGCTCAGGTATGTCTTTTGGTATACCACCCTCTTTATCAATTCTCAATATTAAATAGCTAACTGTTTACCCTGCGTGTATTGATCCAAGTCTCTCCTCTTGTGTTCATGTTTCTCCTTCCTGCTGTCTCCTTTACGCTTGTTATATAGTTTTTGGATAAAGCAGAAGTACTTTACATTTTTGACTAATTAATATGTGTGAATTGTGAGTTCAACTTGCGGCCCATAACTAATTATCCAATTTTATTTCTGGGATCTTTAGTTTACTATCTGAGGTACAAGTGTACCAAGTTATAGAAATATCTGACTATACATGCTTTATCTATACTACATCAAAAAGAACACGCTTGACCGGTCGGTCGAGGGGCTGCTAGTCTATATATGTACTGGGCAGTTTTATCTAAATGTCTGATCTGATTAGATCCAAAAGAACGCGCACAGGTTCTCACTCACCTTTGTGCCAAGTGTCGTCTCTTGGTGCTGGTGCGTGTCACCCACAGTATCTGTGATCACCGTTGCACGATGCAACCCACAAATAATGTAATGCAACCCACAAATCCGTGATACAACGCCCCTTGTGAAAATCTTCTTCCCATGGTTACAACACACTTATCCTTTCTCCCTTCACTGAACACTAACCTTTCCCTCCACAAACCTCAACGCTCTCCTGACATGCTTCCGTGATATCTTCCGTCCACACCCATGCCTCCCACTGGGATGATCGTATCTCAAGCATCAATTCTCCATTCAGCAAGCTGATCGCTGCAGAAGTTAGAATTCCTCATCGATAAACATATCAACATGAAGCTTGCCTGTCTAGCCTGCAAATCGCATTCAAACGTAAGGCTATCATAGCTCTATTGTGTGAGAAAGTTCCTTCAGTAGGAAAAGTTTGCGTTCGCTATCTCACACACCGCGCAACTCCCTGCCGCTCTCCGATTCGCTTCCTTTATTTCTTCTCTTATTTCCTTCAGTTGGATTTTCTTCAATCTTTACATTTATTACGGCTTTTCAAGCAACATGGAATCCTCCCCCCCTACTCCACCGCTCAATAAACGATGACTGAGCATACATCAAAGTTCTTCAACTTCCCTGAGTGGACTGCTCTTGACGGCGGCCTCTTGGAAACTCCTCTTTTGAGCAATGGGAGTAATAGTCAGCTGGCTTCGTATCAGGCTACTGGATTTGAACTTGGGCTAACCTTACCTGGAGATTAGCGCTCTCTGAAAACCCTCCAATGCCATTATCGCAACTTCTTTTGAATGAATTCAAGGACGAGCTCAGTGTTCGCAACGAGGCAGTTCGTCCGTCCTGGGGCAAGATGAGGACGGACAACATTGTGTGGTCCCCCACCGTCCCCACCATGTCCCACCATCCCCGGTCATCCCCCTTCGTCTCCTGTAGTCCCCCGCCGTGTTCTGCTTTTTTCCGCTGATTTCCGATGTTTTCCCTCGTCCCCTGCTGGCCCCCATCGTACCCGGCGGTCCTATGTAAGGACCTGCCATCCTCTACTAGAAGATGTCTCACATCGTGGGGCTTGTCGTCCTTGCTAATAATGGCCGTCCTCGATGTTCCAGGACGAGAACGGACGGCATTTTATTGTCCCTCCTCGTCATTTTCTAAAGTTTACTGACAAGTCGGAATTCAAGACGAGGACGGAGCACATTTTGCCCTCCCGTCTTGTCCCGGGCTCTTGGCAGTCCCCCACCGGGCGCCGAACGGCTGCGAACACTCTGATTCTCCGCTCGGTAGCACCCAACCCTTCCCTAATTTTGCTAGCTGACATCAAGTAGGAGCTCCTGCTGCCTGTGTCGATGCTCAGATCCATACGAAGAGCCGTATGGAGGATGCAGATGTACCGCATGTCCGGTCTGTGAGGGGAAATTCCTGCCATGCCTAATGTTCACATTTGCTAATCCCAAAAAAGTGCGGAAAATTCTTCTGGCTTGCCTAGCGCAACCACATTCACTCGTGGTATGTATATCGCAGGTGGTGACTGCATCAAAGACCTGAAAGTTAACATCTGTCACAATCAACACCTATGGACAAAACCGCTACTTAGAAAATTACAAACATAGCTCTTCCACAGTTGCAGGTTTCATTAACTAATCCCTTCCCTGGGTACAAAGAAGCAAGGTGCTTTTGTGCAGGTGGTTGGCTGTTGGGCCCATTTGAATATAGAGATAGTAGGTGGTGGCCCCGCAGACCTCATGTTTGATTCAGGGCCTCGGTCAGATATAATGGGATCTTTCACTTGTGATACACGTCCCACTGGAGCATGACAGATGATCAAGAACCGTGGTCTCAGGCTTATGGGTAGGGGTGCCAGTATCTGGTAAGTTGAAGTCTTTAATCTTGAACCAGTCAAGAGGGTCCAAACACGGTGAGCAAGATTGAGTAAGCGGTCTTTTATCCCTGAAAGAAGATGTACACTAACACTGTCACCCCATCAATGCCCGGAAGCAACTGCTAAGAAATCCAGAGCATCCATTAAATTTGAAAGAATGAAGAGAAATCAAGGATGAATTAGAAGAGGTAGAAGAGACAGCATTAGGGATCTGCAAAGAAATCTTCTCAACGGTAGAAGATCTCCGGGTAGTCCTTCTCTCAGTAAACACTAATCTTTCTCTCCGGGCAACTCACCTCCATGCCCTCGCCGAACACCTCCCAGCCACCTTCTCTCCATTCTTCGAGAACAACATCTGGTGCCTTCTCACAGGCGCCGAGAATTGCCACGCCCCGTATGCACTCTGAACCATGGGAGAAGCCTATCTCTGTCAAAGGCCAGAGGGTAAGGAAGGAGTTCTCAAGGTTATCATCTCTGAATTATTTGGCCTTGACAAGAATATAGACGGCATTAACCCTATCAGAACCTGATCCTGCAATATATAGGATCTATGGAAGATCTGATCCAGAAGGCCATGCATGCTATGAGAGAAAAAACAAGCAAGGGTGGATAAGAAAAAGTAACGATGGCCAAAATGGATGCAGAGGCCAAGGCTATCGTCCTTATGGCAGTGATGAAACTATGGGATTTGAGAGTCTGCGCTGTCAAATTATACACACTTGACAAGCGTAGTGTTGATTCAAATAGGACGATGAACAAAACAACCGGCTGACTAGTGGTGTCAACCTGCATGACAGACATTTTACAAGCACACAGTATCGATGAGCAAAACCACTCAGCCGGCCCAGACAAGCCTCAGATCTCGAAGGCAAGGTCAGAATTGCACCAGTCGCCGACCAGTAGTGGTGTATGCAGCAGCCCGCGGTCTTTGCTTTGAAGAGGTCTCCAATGGTGCTAGCGGCAGACTAACGATTGCATGGACACCCTGCCGTAAAGCCAAAACTATAGAAGAGCGCTGCATGGGACAACCCGGTGGGTGGGTAATACCGCTCACCAAGCCAGGCATGCCCGAGAAAGCTTAAGATTCTTTGGAGAAAAGGCAAGAGTATTGAACAATTGTAGACCTCTGCTCGGGGGAGATCTGGGAACTGGAACTGGTATATCTACAAAACCGTGTCTAGGAAGCAGTGAAAGTCATCGGGGAGATATCCATCGACACCAAAGGCACGGTGCTGATCAGCCGATAGAAATATGCAAGCTCCACATTAGCCAGAAAGGAGCGAGCCAGGTGTCGCTAACTCTGGAAACCTGCCCTTGTCCCGGCTATGAGGGGGAGGTCATGGGTATGAAGGATCTTACAAACCTGCTTAAAGCAGAGCCGCTGCCCCCCCTCCAACTATATACTCCTAAAATTGCTTAAAACATTGCAAGAAATCTTGGAAAAGCGACCGAGCCGGAGAATGAAAAACCAGATGAAATGGGAAAACCCTTGGTGTAAATATTGTAGGAAATATTCCGGAAAATATGTCTGAAATGGAGATCAAAAAGAATACGCTTGACCGGTCGGTCAAGGGGCTGCTAGTCTTATTATGTACTGGACAGTTGGCCAAAAAACGTCCGATCTAATCTTATCCAAAAAGGACAATCTCGTAATTTCATTGATCTGTGATGAGAGGTATATTACAGAGCATTTGTGATCACACCCTGTTATGAGGCTCAAAATGCTAACATGCTAGGTCCCATATTTGAAAGGCTTTCTTCCTTACGTATCCACCGTACACCCCTCCTTATGCTTATTACCTTGACTCAAAACAAAGCACCCACCATTTTTCTGCCCTAGATTTTTTATTTGATCGCATATTTCCTAATAGTTTGACTGGCACTTAATCAGCCCGTTGCTTAAGCTTACTTGACTATGCCACATTGTGGATGCTGTGGACGGGACAAGCCTGACGCTGCTTTCCGGCGCACAGTTGAGGGTAGCCTCCTGAGGACATGTCAAGAGTGCTTGGTAGGATTAGCCGTTCCTTATATTGCTTTTAGTCTCACTACCTGATACTAACAGTATTTCTTGCGCCAAAAGAATAAGAAAAGGAATCCAAAGAGGCCCGGCGTTGCACAAGTGCTTGAGGATCGATTGGACGTTGAGGGACCCAACACGAGAGGTACACTTGTTCTTCACATCATACCTAATCATAACTAACTAGAACATAAGTGTGCACGGATGATGAAGTGCGGGGAGGAGTAGGGGTAACCCTAAGGAATGAGCGAGCAGGTATAGTAGTCATCTAAAGTATAATCACTTTTGCTAACTATTGGAACAGCGCAAGAAAATGAGGCCTTACTGGATGGAAATGTGGTGGATATTACGCATAATACGGAACGTAGATTTTCATTAACGATTATTATAAGTGATATCTAATATAAAGAAAGGTGACAGGTACTGAAGTGGCAATGGAAGAACATGAGATTGTGCTGGACCAGTTATCAGAAGGTAGGATGATGTGACTAGATTATGAGAACCAATTGCTAACAGTTGATAGAAATTGCAAATAGAGGTCAGAAGTGCACGCGGTGTGGGCAGGAGAAGGTGATTGGAGAGTTTGATGTTGATAGAAGAGGAGTGCCACGGGTAACGTGCAGAATATGTCTGGTGTGTCTATGTGCTAGAAGATATACACCTAAATTCGCAGCGTGCACAAAAAGCTAATATATATGTGTACAATACAGGCATCAAGACGAGCAACCCGAGGGGCAAGTGTGCGTGAGGGAGTAATAGCAAGGCCACGTGCTGCTGCCCATAGAGGTCCACGGGTGCAACGCCAGATACCTTGGGCCTTCTTAGACCAGCAGGCAAAGTGGAGGAGCCATGATCTTGGAAGGATGGATATCCTATGCACAGGCTGCGATGCACAACACTGGGCTTCGGAGTCTTCAGCCAGGAAGCCTCGTGATATTGAGGCAAGCTACGAGTCCTGTTGCAAGCAGGGCAAGGCACGCGTTGAGGCAATGCGTCCACTACCTGAGCCACTTAATACCTTGATGTGTGGAGATAATGCTGGCTCAAGGTCATTTCGCGCTATTCTGCCTCGGTGGAATGAGCTGTTTGCCTTCACCAGTATCAAGTTTAATATGTACTACAGGATAAATGAGCTTGGTATGGGCTTTCAACTTTTCCAGGTACATGGTGCGCTCTATCATAGGCAGGGACCAATGGTCCCTATGGGTGGACGGGATGCTCTCCATTCCCAGATTTACCTCTATGATCCTGCCTATGCCGCGCAGGAGAGAACAGGACGTGCCCCGGAACTTGATGCCGAGATCGTGCATTCCTTGACCTTGATGCTCCAGGAGTGCAATCTAATGATTAGGATGTACCTCACAGCTCGTGAGCGGTTAGCAGAGATTGCACTAGCCGAGGACCGCTTTCGCCTAATTCTCAACCCAGGACTTCAACTTGTTGTTGAACGTGGTGCAGATTTACGACGTGAGAATCTACCTATGGCGGATCAAGTCTCCATGATTCTGCCCGAGGAGTATGGAAGTGCAGGATTCCGGGAACTTGTTTTGGCAAGAAGGATGGATGATGATGATTATGCCAACCCTTTCACATACATCAATTCCAATCATGCATCCTATCTTCCTCTTCACTATGTTCTCCTTTTCCCATATGGGGAGCCCGGTTGGCACTGGGGAAGAACACTTGAAAATTAGGAGGGGAACCTTCAGAATAAGAACCTATCCCAGCGCACATTCTACCGCTTCTATCTGCATACCAGGCCCAATGAGCCATCAACTCTCTTTCATGCGCAAAGGTTATTTCAACAATTCGTTGTGGATGGTTGGGCAGTCTGCGATCAGAATAAGCTAAGCTGGATACGTTCGCATCAGGCCAATATCCGTGCAGATCTCTAGAGTGGTCTTGCGGATACTTTAGTAGCTGGTGATGCTGATCTTGACCGGATTGGAAAGAGGGTTGTACTGCCGTCGAGTTATGTGGGAGGCGATAGATTTATGCAACAGCTGTACCAGGACAGTATGGCAATCGTACGTCACTTTGGGAAACCATCGCTTTTCATAACCTTTACCGCAAACCCAAAATGGGTGGAGATTGAAAAGGAGCTCTTGCCCAATCAGAGTGCTGCGCACAGGCCTGAGCTTGTTGCAAGGGTGTTCAATCTGAAGGTGCGTGATTTGCTCGATCAGATCCGACACAAGGAAGTCTTTGGTCCTTGGCTGGGTTGGGTTTGGACAATCGAGTACCAGAAGCGGGGGCTTCCACATCTACACATCCTGGTATTCCTCAGAACTGACAATCAATTCCTGACTGTAGATAACATAGATCGCTTCATTAGTGCAGAGCTTCCTGCAGCTGATGATGCAGTCAGTCAGGAACTGAGAGGTATTATTGAGACAACAATGGTACATACTCACTGCGTAGCACATAATGGAAGCGCTCTTTGTATGCAAGGACTGGACCAGTTCAGTGTACAGACCTGCCGTAAGCGTTATCCACGTCCCTTCCAGGCAGAGACTATTATCAATGAGGATGCATATCCGACATATCGAAGGAGAGATACAGGCCAGTGTTATACATTGTCAGTTCGCAGGGGTGGAGAGGATATTTGTGCTATCATCGAGAATCGCAGAGTGGTACCCTACAGTCCATATCTTTCTCTACGCTATAAGGCACATATAAATGTCGAGCTGTGCGGGTCTGTGAAAGCTGTCAAGTACATTCATAAGTACATTTACAAGGGAGGTGATCGCGCTACAGTCATGTTAGACTCAGAGCAGGATGAGATAAAACGATATCTTCATGGTAGATATATTGGTCCAACCGAGGCAATCTGGCGTCTATTTGAATTCTCCACCCATGGAGAGGAACCACCCGTCATGCATCTTGCCTTACATCTTCCAAATGAACAGCCAATATACTTCTCCGAACGGGAGGATCCAGCTATCCTGCGTCAGCGAATGGATAGCTCCCTCACCACGCTGATCGCCTACTTCAAATACAATTCCGAGAGGGCAGATGGAAGAGAGTACTTGTATCATGAATTTCCTTTACACTATGTGTATACACGCAAGGATGGATGGAAACCAAGACGGCAGCGTATGTCAATTGGTCGCATGTATGCGGCTAGCCCCTTTATGGGGGAACGCTACTACTTGCGGATTCTCCTAACTGTTGTTAGGGGTGCTACTAGCTTTGAACACCTGCGCACGGTGGATAGAGTTGTCCATCAAACCTTTAAGGCAGCCTGTATCGCTCTGCGCCTCTTGGAGGATGATGGAGAGTGGGTTGCTATGTTCAGAGATGGTCAGGAGTTTATGACAGGCCGTGCATTGCGTCATCTCTTTGCAATGGCGCTGCAACATACCACTATTACCAATCCACTCCAGATCTGGCAGCAGTTTGGGAACAGCTTTTGCGATGACCTATCTCACCTGATTGGTACAGATCGGGTTGTTATTCCTGCGCATGAGGCGGATATGGATGCCGAACTTGCCCTAGACTATGGACTTTATCATATTCAGCAACATTTAAATGAGTATGGTAAATCCTTGGCCGAGTTTGGCTTGCCACATCCAGCTTTAAATTGGGGCAATATGCAAGGACCAGCTGTAGGCAATATATTGGTTAGAGAAGAGATGGGTTACGAGATGGAGCAGCAGCGGGAGTTGGCTGGTATAATGAGGGAGCAGTTGAACGAGGAACAGATTGCCAGTTTTGATGAAATTGTTGCAGCGGTGGAGAGCTACGAGCAGGATCCACACCAAGAGGGATCGCGGACTGCATTCTTTCTACATGGGCCAGCTGGAACTGGTAAAACCTTTCTCTACAACTGCTTGTGTAGCCACCTCCGGGCTAAAGGGAAGATAGTATTATGTGTCGCATCCTCAGGGATAGCTGCCCAGCTACTTCCAGGAGGCAGAACTGCACACTCAAGGTTTAAGATACCTCTCTCGAACGATATCAATGCCGTTTGCAATATCACTCCGAACTCCAATCTTGGGCAGTTGATTCAGAAAACCGCGCTGATAATTTGGGACGAGGTTCCAATGCAGCATAAGGCTTGCTTTGAGGCGGTAAATCGGACTCTGAATGATATTTGCAACTGTGGAGAGCAGCGAATCTTTGGTGGAATTCCAATAGTACTGGGTGGTGACTTTGCTCAGATATTACCCGTTATTCGTCGTGGTACCCGGCAGGCAACAGTGCTTGCGTGTATTCGCCATTCCTCAATCTGGGAAAACCTACAAGTTCTCAAACTCACCAGAAGTATGCGTATTATTGCCAGTAATGCCAATCAGGTCTTTCTGGCATTCCTGAAAGTGATGGTTACTAACCCACTACTTCATGGGCATCTTCAACTACCCAGCTACATTCGTCGAGTCTCTACCGTTGATCAACTCTGTCATCAGCTGTATCCCCAGCAATTATTGACTGATGCCGTCAATCGCCACGAGGCACTGATTGGAAGGGCCATCCTTGCTTTCCGTAATGATACCGTTAATGATTTCAATGATGTGCTCGTGGACAGGATGCCTGGTGAGGAGTACCGCTTTGAGGCTGCCAACTATGTTGAGGTTCCAGAGGATGCTGCTGGTGCAGAACCCTTTGCAGTAGAATATTTACAGAGTATTAGTCTGGCATCTATTCCACCTTCATGTCTCAGACTTAAGATCGGAGCGCCAATTATCCTCCTCCGCAATCTGAGTGCAAGAGAGGGTCTCTGCAATGGCACCAGAATGAGGGTATTAGGGATTCGGCGTACCTGCCTGCAGGTTGCTATCATGGGTGGAAAGTTCAATGGCAAGATCTGCCTTCTCCCGAGAATCAAGCTTACCACAACAGATGATGATCTTCCTTTTATCCTCCAGCGTACTCAGTTTCCGGTGCGTTTATGCTTTGCTATGACTGTCAACAAGTCTCAAGGCCAGTCCTTAGAGCAGGTTGGTGTAGATTTACGCACTTCAGCCTTCACTCATGGGCAGCTCTATGTCGCCTTATCCCGAGTCACATCACTTCACGGTCTAACCCTTCTCTCATGTGACAATACACCCAACCATACAGAGAATATTGTCTATCCTGAAGTTTTACTTTAACCCGCTTCCCGTAAGTTCACATCTTTTTTAATATTACCTAAATGATTTTCTTACTGACAACTACTTGTATCTATTAGACAAACCCTCCCTGTACTCTATCCATCACTCCACTATTCTCCGTTAATGCATATCCACTCTACTCCTAATACCTCCTGGTATCTCCCTTTTCCTGCCAGAATTCTCTCTCTCAGCATTTATATTTTGCAATTTAATTACCAAGTTCTCTCATTAAGATGATCTAATTATTGTTTTAGTAGAATACTGGGTTATTCAGAAACACAAATTTGTATTAATCAGTCGTGCATATTCCATATGCAAACCTTGATGGATCTGTATCTTTATTGGTAAGTCATATCCTTTTCTGCATTATTGTACTTTAATTACAAGGCTAATATATCTTTTCATAATTGCTTCAAACAATTAATTATTGAATTTACTATTCTACGAAGATTGTATTTGTTCTCAAGGATGATGAGTAAGCAATAAAGTAACGGATATAGGAGGTAAGTTACTCTTGCTTAATATAAAGCTCATAATTAAACTGTAGCTAAGTTTTGAATAGACAAATTCATGAATGAGGTCTGGGAATAATATTAGATATAGATATAAATTGTATTAAGCATAAAGTATATATAGAGAGTAATAAAATGGATTAGCATTCTGCTTGTCCTAATTAACTAATTCTCAAATTTCAAGCTATAGGTAAAATTGTTATTCAATTGATTTTGTTTTATCACTGTTGTCTTATATTTTACTGGGAATAAAGCAAGCTAATTTGTCAAGCCATACGGGACATTTTAACAATACAATGGATTTTGTTTTATGACAGTTCGCTTGTACAAGGCTATAGTACAAGTTACTCTGTCAAGCCATACTGGACATTTTATCAATGCAATGGATTTTGTTTTATGACAGTTCGCTTGTACCAGGCTATAATACAAGTTACTCTGTCAAGCCATACTGGACATTTTATCAATGCAATAGATTTTGTTCTATGACAGTTCGCTTGTACCAGGCTATAGTACAAGTTACTCTGTCGAGCCATACTGAACATTTTATCAATGCAAGGGTTTTATAACAGTTCTCATAGACCAGGCTATAATGTAAGATACTTTGCAGGTGTGTTTAGGATAAAAATAGAGAGGAAAGTAAGAGAGTGAGAAGTGGCTGTAGAAATCAAATCATTTTGTGTATTAAATAGTTTTTACTTGGTGGATTTGTGTGTATGCCTACCAGTGTGACTGCTATATTGTTGGCTCCTTAGTGACTATTTTGTGACAGTAAACCCCTCAGATCTTGGTAGGGCAGAGAATGTTATATCTGTGGAAAAACAAGTGTGACTACTGTTTTGTCACCTGTTAGCGAAAATATTTTCATCGTACAACAACGAATAAGCATGGAATTCTACTTCAGTATATAGTTGTCCTACCAATATTTCAACAAGCAACTAATACAAATCTAAATTGGATATACTATATGAAAGTGCAGATGGGCTCAAGGTCTCGAGCGAGGGGATGCTAGTGTTAGGGTGGATTGCAGACCATATGGAAAACGTTACCCTACACGAGATCAGATCCAACATCTGTCCTAAATGTGAGGTCCCTCCAGAAGAATTAGGAGACCGAGCCGGCCACGATTGTGCTAGAGATTACGCAAGATACAAACGCTACGAAGAGGAAAACGCGTCCCTAGATTCCGTGACACACGACGCTGCTCACGCTCGCTACACGAATGAAACTCGGGGGGTGAAGAGGGGGCAAAGGTTTTTCAAGGACTAGTGAGAGTTTCGACACCTGATCTGCACAGGTCGGATATGCGCCATACAATATATCTAGGACTCTTCAATCATATGATAGACGGGATTCACGGATTTCGCAAAAAGCATGCGTGACAGCAGGCCTTCGATGACGCCTGCAAAGCGTTGCCCCCTTACCGGGGATTCTTTGTCACCAAAAAGGCCTACAGGGAGGTTACTCAGTGGCAAGGAAAAGAGAGGAGGAATCTCGGGCGTTGTTTGTTGGGAGTTCTCGCTGTGGCATTGAGACAGCCTTATAGTACGCAGGTGGAACCCTTCAGACGTGCGCTCACCTGTGTCCGGTTACTGCTTGACTTCACCATGATGGCTCAATACCGAAGTCACACACCCGAGACTATATCTTGTATGGAAGAATATGCGACGCAGTTCCTCGGGACGAAGGACATCTCGTGAGAGTTTCGCATATCCAAACGGATGCAAGAGAAGGCTGATGAGTTGCGCAAGAAGCTGCGGCGTCACAGAGCCCAGATCAGGGAGCGAGTGCCCCCATCCCAACGGCGCCGGATCTGTGACGACGATCTTGAAGAAGAGAACGACCAGGGTTGTAACGGGGTCTTGGCACTGGACGTTAGTCCAAGGCACACAACGACAGGAAGGTGCTAAACAATAACACTCGTTTAGCGTGAGGGTTCGGAGATGATAATCTCAGGTCAAGGCTGATCGTGTAACGAAAGATCAGGGTCAGGGTTCGTGGGTTCTTGGCGTGGAACTTGGATATCAGAATAGAAGACGTTATATTCTGAAGTACAAGAGTCGTGAAAGAAATACCAGGTAGCGTAAAGAATCAAGGAAATAGGGGGCTTTTTTTTTTTTTTTATTTTTATATCATATATTTGTTGTTAAGGTACAAGAAATCGCATGGAGCGCTGGCGATGGCGAAAACAAAACCCAAAATCCAAAACGAACTAACAAAGGAAATCTCAGGCACCAAATCTTCTTCATCTGGTGTCCGTACCGGTCCCAGGCCCACATACGGGCACGAAATTCAACTGAGTAAATCAAAGGAAACCCTCCCTAAACCAGCCGATAGCATGAAAAACAAAAAACTAAACCTAGCTTTCCTGAGACGACCTAAAGTACCCAAAAGAAACTACATTAGATGAGCGGGATGAAAGTGAGGAGGTGGAGGAGGAGGGTTGCGAGAACATGCCAGGGGGGAAGGCTGTAGCTGTAGATTTGATGAAGCGGGCAAGTGCACCCAAGAGGGGAGCTGAGGACCATACAGGGGCGTCTGGGCCGATGTCCACGACCCCCTGAAGGTGACGGGTCCTGGCGGGCTCCTTGGCCTGACAATGGAGGATAGCGTGCTCGAACGTCTCAGGGGCGGACAAGCAGCTAGGGCAGCTGACGGGGGCGTCGCTGTCCCAAGAGGGGTGGGCGCGGAGGTAGCTCTTCCCAGCTCCCATCTGGTGTAGGCGACCCGCGGTAAACTTGTCTAGGCCCATGAACCGGTGAGGCTTCAGTGAGGGTTGGTATGGGTACCTGTCCGGGTGTGGAGCGGCCTCGTCCCATTCTTCCATGAGGAGGTTCTTGCATTTAAGCTTAAGCTGTGGGTAGGAGTGGCCTGGGGGGGGCTCAGGATAGAAGTCGCTAAGGAGGTGCTGGGAGGTGACTGGGAGGGGTTCAAGCCCATCGGGGCCCAGGAGGAACAACATCGAGTGGGGCAGAGCGTCAAGGGGGAGGTGAGCCCTATTCTTAGAGGGCCGTGTAGGCTGGATCCATGGGAGGGGCAGACGACTGCCCGCGTTTGTCGCGCTTAGGGCCCTGTGGTCTGGTGAGTGGCGGTGAAGGGAGGGCGTTTGCACCCAGGGGTGAAGTCTCGCAGCCGCTGGCTTGATCTCCGGGGGGGAGCATAGAACCCTAAGGTTAGCTAGCCGGCGCTTATACGTGAGGAGAAGGTCGAGTGCTGGGAGGCAGGCTTCTATGGCCAGGGTGTCCGTGGGGGTGCTCGTGAAGCAATTGGTCGTCCATCTCTGGACCTTGTGCCAGAACGCGGAGAGCATCCTGGTCATGTGGACCGTGGGAACAAAGGCGTCCGCGCCATAGCTGAGGATGGGAAAGAGCAGGGAGGAAGCCAGCCTGTGGCAGAGGAAGGGGGGTAGGCCAACCCCCGGGGGGGAGAGACGCTTGACCGCCACGAAGGCAGGTTGGGCTTTGGCCAGCCTTTTGACGAAGTGGAGGGTGGTAGAGATCGAGGGCGTGAACGAGTAGCCCAGCCACCTGACCCCACCCTTGGGCGTGAAAACCGACCCATCCAGGTGGATCGGAGCATTGGAGATGGGACCCCTATCCCTGTTCGTGCACCAGTGGATAAGCTCCGTTTTGGGGACTGAGAAACCGACGCCTAGCCTGGCCCCTATGGCCTTCAGTCACGCGTACTGCCTTTGTAGGATCTGGATATTTCGCCAATAGGAGGCGGAGGACGCTGTCAGACCAAAGTCGTCCACGTAGGAGAGCGAGAGTCCCTGTGGGATCTCGGAGTGAAGGCGGGAAACGTAGATAACAAACAAAAGCGGGGAGACTGGGGAGCCCTGGGGCGTGCCCACCGCAACAGGGGCGAATACTTTGGTCGAACCCTGGTATACAAGCCGGCACGACCTGCCAGACAGGAAAGACTTGGTCCAGGACACAAGGTACGGGTTAACCCCTTTGGCTCTAAGCATGCCGCAGAGGGTAAAGGGGCGGACATTGTCGAAGCCCCCTTTTATGTCAAGAAAGAGTGTGGAGACCTTCCTCCCAGCCATCTGGAAGGTCTTCACCTCGTGGGTGAGGGTGGTGACAACATCCGAGGCCGAGAGGCCAGCCAGCTAGCCAGCCGCACTGATGGGGATTGAGGAGGCCAGCCGCCCGGGCCACGCATGAGACTCTCGAGTTCATTATCCTCTCAAGGATTTTTGGAAGGTCTGGAGCAAAACTATGACACGAAATGATGAGGGGGAGTCGTGCGAGGGCTTCCCTGGCTTGTCGAGTACAATGCCATCGGCCCTCTTGAGGGTAAGGGGGTGGGATCCGTAGGTCACGAAAGGGGCGAGAAGGTCTTGGATGAGGTGCGGGGCCACATGGTGCACCCTCTTCCAAACCGAGTTTGGGATCGCGTCAGGCCCTGTGGCCGATGACTGGGTGGAGCGGGCTAGGGCCCTGCTGACCTCACCCGGAGTAAGCGGAAGGCAATCTCTAAACGGGAGCAGGATCGTGTCGGAGAGCCTAGCCGGCTCTCCTAGGAAGAAGTGGTCAAGGAGCGCTGTATTGAGCTCGGGTGGCGTCGAGGCGCCCGGGAGCTCAGGGAAATGGGGGGGAGGGCGACCAATGGCGAACCTTTTGGCCGTCCATACAGACTGGGGGGTGGCAGAGGCGAAGAAAGAGGACCAGTGGTCCCTCTTCGCCTTCTTGATGGCCTTAAAGTAGGCAGATCTCGCCGCCCTTGCGGAGGCGAGGTAAGGAAATAGGGGGCTTTTTTTTTTTTTTTTATTTTTATTTTTATTTTTTTATTATTATCATATATTCGTTGTTAAGGTACAAGAAATAGCATGGAGCGCTAGCTATGGCCAAAACAAAACTGTAAAACAATCCAACGGCCCGCTTCACCTCATCATGGGACAAACAAATACCCCCCGTCCGTAGGCAAGCAATCAAACAAGGAAACCTCGCCGTACCTCCAAGACCCTGTGGTATGGGCCTAACCGCACACCAGCCACCAGCCTAAACTAATGGGGAGGAAAGCATAGGAAAGAATAACCAAGAAGAAAACCAACATAAAGACGTACAGGAGCAAAGAAACCCTTCAGCAGGCTCCCCAAAACAAAAGAAAGGATTTGCACGGCACAAGCGCCGACAAAGAGGAGAGCTAAAACTACTGTTGCCGGATGCCTAAACGAAATACCCCGACCAAAGCGGCTAAGGGGCAAGGCGTTGACACGGGCGGGGTGCCCGGTAATCGGCGACGCTTCGGACTTTAGCATGGGCCAAGGAGGTAGTGCTATACCATGACACAGCGTAACCTAATGCGAGGTTTGCGACCGTAGAGTAAATCGCAGGAGCGGGAGGAGGACGAGGGGAGTCACCCAGCGAGGAGAGCCACTCAGCAGTGGAGGTGCCAGCTATCGTGAGGGGCAGTAGGGTGCCAGCCGAGGAGGCAGGTAAGATGCCAGCTAGGGAAGGACGTAGCAGTACGGTGCAAGCGGATCTGACGCGTGGGAAGCGGGAGAGGGAGGGCTCGCCAAAGACCGAGAAGTACGAACGCGGAGGACCGAAACAGGGTCACGATTTTTCGAAAGCCGACCGTACCGACCGAGCAACTCAGGAGAGAGTGCAATACCAGAGAGCAGGGCCACCAGGGCAACTACTTCACCGATAGCCCGAGACTAGCGACCGCGTGTTGACGAGGAAAAAGGGTTGCCGACCGTGCAAATCGCTAAGCGAGACGCGTCGCGAAGTGCGGGGTAAAGGGTAGGAACATCAACGCGAACGAAGACGAACGGAACCAGAAAGGAATCCATAACCCCTGGGAGGGGAGACCAAAGGCCTCAGAGAGAGGAAAGAGATAAAGGCGTGATAAACCCCCGAGCAGTCGCCACGGGCGGGGCAGATCAGAGGCAGAGGACACTCTCACGATGATTTCCCATGGTGTTGAGATTTCAATCGCTGGAGGTGGAGCGGACGAGAAAGATGAAAAGGAAATAGGGGGCGGAGCCCCCCTTATATAGAAGGAAATCCTAGCACAGCCTTTGCCACCCGACTCATACCCCAGTATGAGTCGCATATCCGCGTAACCAAGGAAACAATACAATTTGTCGTAAACCTTACAAAGGAAATCCCTCATAGCAACCGTGTAACAAAAGAAAGAACACCAAAGTTATC
>Ga0307513_10002270_pt1 | contig 26825 bp, 21 predicted proteins | sample 15_EM_MG_FD_202174 | JGI IMG/M metagenome (GOLD analysis project Ga0307513, IMG submission 202174) | Populus trichocarpa ectomycorrhiza microbial communities from riparian zone in the Pacific Northwest, United States - 15_EM | ecosystem: Host-associated > Plants > Roots > Unclassified | place...
CGGGTGGACGGTGGGGTTCGGATCACCATCGCGGACGACGGTCCGGGGATGGACGAGTCGATCCGCAAGAAGATCTTCGACCCGTTCTTCACCACCAAGCCGGTCGGCCAGGGCACCGGGCAGGGGCTGAGCATGGCCTACGCGGTGATCCAGAAGCACGGTGGGACGCTCGCGGTCACCTCCAGCCCGGGCGCCGGGTCGACCTTCACCATTGACCTGCCGGACGATCCGCCCGCGCCACCGTCTCCGCCCGCTGCGCCTGCTCCGCCCGGGTAGTTCGCCCAGGTAGATTGCGCGGGTGAGCGAGATCAAGCGTGAGGTCCTGACCTGGGAGCGATTCGGCGCCGCAACCCGCGAACTGGCGCGCAGCGTCGTCGACAGCGGGTACGAACCAGAGATGGTGATCGCGATCGCGCGCGGCGGGCTGATCCCGGCCGGAGCGCTCGCCTACGCGATCGGGATCAAGGCCGCAGGCACCCTCAACGTCGAGTTCTACAGCGACATCGAGGAGACACTGCCCGACCCGGTGGTGCTGGAGCCGCTGCTCGACACCGACGCGGTGATCGGAAAACGGCTGCTCGTGGTCGACGACGTCGCCGATTCCGGCCGGACCCTCGAGCTGGTGCTCGGGTTGCTGCGCCGGCACACCCCCGAGGTGCGCTCGGCGGTGCTCTACACCAAACCGCGGACGATCGTACGGCCGGACTACTCCTGGCAGGAGACCGACCTGTGGATCAACTTCCCCTGGTCCTCGCAGCCGGTCATCACTCCGAGGACCATTTCGACCACCGCTGCGAGGATTGCAACGTCTGGTCCGGTTTGATCGTCTGAGGTAGGTCTGCTCGCCACGACCGACCTCGGAGCCACCGATGACCCCCGCCAAGTCCACCACGTCGCGATCCTCGCAGCCGGCCGGTCCGTCCCGCGGCCCGTACACCCGGATGGCGGCGCTTGCCCTGGTCATCGTGGTGATCGCGGTGATCTTCGGGGTTGTCGCGGTGGCCACCGGCTTCGACCGGACCCAGGGCGGCGAGGTCGCGGTGATCCGGAACGGCGGTCCGCTGGACAACCACAAGATCCGCCAGGTGATCGAACCGGCCTCGGCGTTGACCTGGACCGGGATGTGGTCATCGAGCCACAAATACCCCGCACAGCAACGCTTTTACACGATCACCTCGAACCGGCAGGGCGGTGACCGGTCCGGGGTGGACGTCGAGAACGTGCCGACGGCGGACGGTGTCGAGGTAGGCGTTGAGGGGACGGTCTACTTCACCCTGAACACCGATGAGGCGAAGCTGAAAGATTTCGACGACAAGTACGGCACCCGACAGTACCGCGGTCTGGACGGGGTGATGCGGCACCCGTACGGCGACGACGAGGGCTGGTCCAGCTTCCTCGTCCAGATCGTCCGGCCGGTGATCTCCAACGACCTGCGCGAGGAGATCGGTAGCTTCCGCTGCTCGGAGCTGCAGGCCTCGTGCGCCCTGGTGCAGAACGCCGGCGGTACCACAGCTCCCAAGCCGCCCACCGGTGGCGGAACGCCCTCCAACTTCAACATCGCCAAGATCCAGAACGCGATCAACACCTCGCTGGCGAAGGATCTGCAGGACACCCTCGGTGGCGAGTACATCATCGGGGTCAAGTTCAACCTGGCGAAGATCACTTTGCCGACCGAGGTGCAGGCCGCGATCAACAAGGCCCAGGCTGCCTTCGCCGCGGTCACCGAAGCCCAGGCCAGGGTCGCCTCGGCGAAGGCCGACGCGGACGCGAACGCCCAGCGCCAGCGTGGTTACCAGGCCTGCCCTGCGTGCGCCTCGATCGACACCCTGAAGGCGATCCCGCCGACCGTCACCACTTTCGCTCCCGGCAGCGGCTTCGCGATCACCCAGCCGTCGAAGTGAGGGCCCGGTGAAGGCGCTCGACCTGGTCGCCCTGGCGCTGCTCGCCGTCATCGCGATCGTACTGATCCGCTACCTGGCGGCCGGCGCGGACCTGCGGCTGCGGAACCGGCAGTTGCGGACCGCGCCGTGGCGGCGAACCGAGTACGTGGACGAGGCCGGGGTGACCCATGTCGTGTTGCGCCGGTCGATTCTGGACGGCTCGGGCACCGAGATCTGGGCCGACAACGACGTCGAAATCGAGGCGGTGTCGCCCGGGTCGGACGATTTCGACGATCGCCTGGCCCGGGCTCGGCTGGCGGCGGACCTCAGCGTCTCCCGAATGAATTACCGCCGTCAGTGAAAGCTTCTCCGCGACCCTTGAAACCATCTGAAGAACAGCACTTTTCCGCTCGGCTTGTGCCGCTTGGATGGGTCAGTGCGGTTCTCGGGACATTGAGAGCATGATTCCGAGCAGATCCCTCGAGGCCAGCCACCAGAGGCAGTACGCGGCGACGATGGCGGTGACCGTCCACCGGATGCGCTTCGATGAGGGCGGGTGCCATTGGTAGAGGCGCACCACGGCGAACGGCAGCAGGAGTAGGAAGACGCCGCGCGTGAAGTGGAGTACGGCGCCGAGATTCGGCGGCTCGGAGCAGTTGACGAGGCAGCCGGGGCCAATGACCACGGCCAGGAGCAACTCCATCACGGCGGACGCTGACACCAGGACCAGGGCCATGAACAGCAGCAGCAGGGCAAACCAGCTGCGGGGCAACCACATAAGCAGGCCAGTGGGTTGCGAATCCTCCGCTGGACCAACCTCGTCGGCCACGTTCCGATGGTGCCTTGGCCACCGATGCGGCGCCAGAGCCCGGTTCACCTTGTCACGCGTTTGTGACCAGGCGGTCTGAGGCGGGTGGGGCGAGCCGCGGACGGTCGTGCAGAGTTGTCGGTGGGCCTGGATAGCCTGGCGGGTATGACGCAGCGATGGGGTCTCGAGCGGGTGGTCGCGCTGGCGTCCGACCCTGCCCACGTCGCTGCCGGGCAACGTCTGGCGACGGCGGCGAGCTGGTCGGACGCTGGGTCCAGCGCTGATCCGCAGGCGCTTTGGGGCCGGTGCCAGGGCAGTGGGCAATCGCCGTACCGCGTCGTGGTCGACCTGTCCGGTCCGGCGTACAACTGCACCTGCCCGAGCCGGCAGTTCCCCTGCAAGCACGCCATCGGGTTGATGCTTTTGTGGTCGACCGGGCAGGTGCCGGACGTCACGGCGCCCGCCGACTTCGCTCAGGCGTGGCTCAAGAGCCGGGCCGAGAAGGCACTGAAGGCGGGTGCCGAGGGCGGGTCGGTGGTCGGTCCGGAAGCGGTGGACGAGCTGGGGGTGGTGGATCAGCAGGGGGTGGCGACGAGGCGGGGGTCAGCTGCGAAGTCGCAGGCCGTGCTGAAGCAGGAAGCGGCGGCGAAGCGGGTGGCCCAGCGCAGGGCCCGCGTCAGCGCCGGGCTGGACGAGCTGGATCAGTGGCTCGGCGATCAGATCAGAACCGGGCTTTCCGGGCTTGATCGGGCCGGGTACACCCAGATCGAGTTGATCGCCGCTCGGATGGTGGATGCCCAGGCTCCGGGGGTGGCGGGTCGATTGCGCCGGTTGCCTGGCGTCCTTGCCTCGGGGGAGGGTTGGCATGCTCGCGTGCTGGAGCAGTACGCCCTGCTCCGGCTGCTGGTCCGGGCGCATCGGCGGCTGCCCGAGCTGCCACCGCCACTGGCTGCGGCCGTCCGCAGTCATGTCGGCTACCCGACCTCGCGGGACGAGGTGCTGGCCGGACCGGCGGTCCGGGATACCTGGGCGGTGCTGGGGCTGCGGGACACCATCGAGGATCGGCTGGCCACCCGACGAGTCTGGTTACGGGGTGCGGATACTCGGCGGTCGGCGCTCGTGCTCTCCTTCGCCCCGCCCGGGCAGCAGCTCGACGGCTCCCTGGTGCCCGGCACCGGGCTGGACGCCGATCTGCACTTCTACCCGGGCGGCATTCGCACGCTGGTCGGCACCCGGCACGGCGATCCTGGGCTGCTGCCCCGGCTCACCGCAGTCGGGGTTGATCGGGCACTCGCCGAATACGGCGAGGCTCTGGTCGCGGATCCGTGGACGGCGACCTGGCCGGTGCTGCTGGACGCCGTGGCGCCGGTCCGGCAGGACGATCAATGGCTGTTGCGTGAGGACGACGGCGCCGCGCTACCGCTGGCCCGGTCGGTCGGTGACCCGTGGCGGCTCATCGCGGTCAGCGGAGGAGAGACGGTGACCGTGGCGGGGGAGTGGGCGGCAGACGGATTCATCCCGCTGTCCGTCATCCGGCGTCAAGAGCTGGTGAGCCTGTGAGCGGGCCCGGAGGCGCGGCGGCGTCTGGAGCGAAGAGACGCAACCCCATCGAAGATGCGGGACGGTCGACGAGTGAAGACGGCGACTTAGCGCCGCAGGGCCCGCGAACAATTAATACAGTGAGCGAGCCTGGCGTCGGGCCGGATGAGCCGGGGACAGAGCTGGATGAGGCTGCTACGGATTGGTGGGACGAGTTGGCGGTTGCCGCGCTGCTCGGCACCGATCGTCGTCCACTTACCGAATTCGCCTTTCTGCCAGGGAAACTCGGGGTAACGGCAGCCAAGGTGACCGGGGATTCGGCGGTCGTCCTGCTGGACGTCGCCGCGCTCGCCGTCGGATATCGCCGGGGCGGGGTGGTCGCGGGAACCGCCTCGACCGAGCCGGACCGGGCCCCGACCGACCTGCTGCCCCGGGCCGGTCGCACGGCGGGTGCCCAGCTGAACGACCTACTCCAGCGCGGAGACCTGGAACTGCTGATGTTCTGGTGCACGACCGCCGCGGACGTCGGCCGGCTCGCCCCGCCGGAATGTCTGCCTGGCCTCCTTGATCTCGCAGCCAAGCAGCCGATGCTCCGCCCGGCGGTCGGACGGGTGCTCGGTGAACGTGGCCGCTGGCTGGCTCGCCTCCAGCCGGGCTGGGCGAAGGCGTTTCCGGCTGTGCGAGAGGCGGCAGAACCGCTTGATCCGCGCCTCGATCCGCAGGTCTGGCAGCTGGGTACGTCGGCGCAACGGGCCGGCTGGCTGCGAGCGATCCGCCGGACCGACCCGGCTGCCGGTGCGGCGGCACTCGCCGGGACCTGGGCCCAGGAGTCGGGCCCGCACCGGGCGAGGTTCCTGCAACTGCTGGTGCACGGTCTCGGTCCGGCCGACGAGGCGCTGCTCGAGCTGGCGCTGGACGACCGCCGCGAGGACGTCCGCAGCATCGCGGCAGATCTGCTCGCCACCCTGCCGACGTCGGGTTACGCCGACCGGATGCGCGCCCGGGCGAAGACGTTTGTGCATCCGGAGCGGATCCGGCTGCGGACGCACCTGGTGGTCGACGTCCCCGATCGCCTTGATTCAGCGGCGCACCGAGACGGACTCACCGACACCCGTCCCGGTGCCAGGATGACCACCGATTCCCGCGGCCTGTGGTGGCTCGAACAGGTGGTCGCCGCGACCCCGCTGGGTGCCTGGGAGCAGCTCTTCGACAGCCCGCAGGCAGCGATCGCGCACCGCTTTGACGAGCCGTGGCAGCAGGTGATTCAGGCCGGCTGGGCCTGGGCGGCCGTCCGGCAGCGGAGCCCGGAGTGGGCGAGCGCATTGCTCGGCACCCGATCCCGGCACCGGGTGGAGGACCTGCTCGGCCTGCTGGACGGCGAGGCTCAGGCCGACGCCCTGCGTCGGCGGCTGACCCAGCTGGCTCCGGCCGACGTCCAATTGCTGACGCGATATCTCGATGTCTGCCCCGTTCCGTGGCCGCCCTCGGTGGCGGCCGACGTCCTGGCCTGGCTGCTCACCCGAATGCCGGAGTTGCATCCCCGGGCAGCCCAGCCGTTGCTGAACCTGATGTCCTACCGGTTCCCGATCGAAGCTGGTCCGGCCATCATTGCCGCCGCCGACGACCTCCCACTCGACGACCTGTGGCGGACCGCGTTGCGGTCCGTTGCCCGCCTGATCTCCGTCCGTACTCAGATCCACGAGGAGCTCCAGTGACCCCCGCCCCCGCCACTCCCGAGGCACTGCTGCGCCCGCATGCGGAGGACGAGTACGCCCACGAATTGATCGCGCTGGCGGCGAACGACGACCGGCCCCGCCCGCCGTCCTGGAGGCTCTCGCCGTGGGCCGTGGTCGGCTACCTGCTCGGGGACACGCTGGCCGACGGCACGGTGATCTCGCCGAAGTACGTCGGGCCGCGGCGGCTGATGGAGGTGGCGGTCTCCACCCTGGCCACCGACCGTGCGCTGCTGCTGCTCGGGGTGCCCGGGACGGCGAAGACCTGGGTGTCCGAGCACCTGGCGGCGGCCGTCTCCGGTGATTCAACGCTGCTGGTGCAGGGCACCTCCGGCACGTCGGAGGAATCCGTCCGGTATGGCTGGAACTACGCCCGGTTGCTCGCCGAAGGGCCGACCGGTGCTGCCCTGGTGGCCTCGCCGATCATGACCGCCATGCGGGAGGGCCGGATCGCCCGGGTCGAGGAACTCACCCGGATGCCGTCCGACGTTCAGGACGCCCTGATCACGATCCTTTCCGAGAAGACCCTGCCAGTACCGGAATTGGCCACCGAGGTACAGGCGACCAAGGGTTTCAACGTGATCGCCACCGCGAACGACCGCGACCGCGGGGTGAACGACCTGTCGTCCGCGCTGCGCCGCCGGTTCAACACCGTGGTGCTGCCGCTGCCGGCCAGTGAGGCAGAAGAGGTGGACATCGTCGCCCGCCGGGTCGCCCAGCTCGGAGTGGCGCTGGAGTTGCCGGAGGTGCCGGAGTCGCTGGCCGAGATCCGGCGTGTTGTCCAGGTGTTCCGGGAGCTGCGTTCGGGAGTGACCGCGGACGGCCGGACCAAGCTGAAGTCGCCGTCCGGAACGTTGTCCACCGCCGAGGCGATCTCGGTGGTGACCAACGGGATCGCGCTGTCCGCGCATTTCGGTGACGGCGTGCTCCGCCCCGGCGACATCGCGGCCGGCATCCTCGGCTCGGTGATCAAGGATCCGGTGGGGGATCGGCTGGTCTGGTCCGAGTACCTCGAGGTCGTCGTCCGCGACCGCACCGACTGGAACGACTTCTACCGCGCCTGCCGAGATGTTTCGTCATGACCGAGGCCGCGGATGCTGTGGTGTCGGTCCTGGGGATTCGCCATCACGGGCCGGGTTCGGCCCGGGCGGTGGCGGCGGCGCTGGTTGAGCTGCATCCGGACACGGTGCTGATCGAGGGTATGCGGCGGACAACCCGGCGCACTCGGCGTTCTGGCCCTTTGCCGTCTTCTCGCCGGAGTGGCAGGCGCTGACCTGGGCGCTCAAGCATGAGGTCGAGGTCCGGTTCTGCGATCTTCCGGCCGCGATGGTGCTCGCCCCGACCAAGATCGGCCTGGGGCCGGTTCTTGATGGGGACAGCGAGGATCTGGACATCGAAGCCGCCGAGGAAACCCAGCGTGACGAAAGTTCAAGTGGGGGAGGGGATTCGGCGGTCCGAACCGATCCGTTGGCGATGCTCGCGTCGGCCGCCGGATACGACGACCCGGAACGCTGGTGGGACGACGTGATCGAGTCCCGGGTGGAGAGCGGGTCTGGCGAGAGCGGGTCGGGCGAGAGCGGGTCGGTTGAGAGCAGCGTGTTCGCGGCGATCACCGAGGCGATGGCCGAGCTGAGGTCGGTCACGCCGCTCCCGCCACCGGCCGAGCAGCAGCGTGAGGCCCGCCGGGAGGCCTATATGCGCACCCAGTTGCGTGCGGCCCTGACCGCCGGAGCGCGCAATGTTGTGGTGGTCTGCGGTGCCTGGCACGCCCCGGCGTTGACCGGCAAGCTGCCGAGCGCGGCCGCGGACGCTCGGGTACTGAAGGGCACCCCGAAGCGGAAGGTCGCGCTCACCTGGGTGCCGTGGACGCATTCGAGGCTGTCCGTCGCCTCCGGGTACGGCGCGGGCGTCACCTCGCCCGGCTGGTACCACCACCTGTTCAGCCATCCCGACCTGACCGTCACCCGGTGGCTGACCAAGGTGGCGCGAGTGCTGCGCGAGGAGGACCTGCCGGTCTCCAGCGCGCACGTGATCGAGGCGGTCCGGCTGGCCGATGCCCTGGCCACGCTGCGGGGTCGGCAGTTGCCCGGCCTCGACGAGGTGACCGAGGCGACGCGGTCCGTGCTGGTGGACGGCGACGAGGTGGCCCTTTCGCTGGTCACCTCGCGGCTGGTGGTCGGGGAGGCGCTCGGTGCGGTGCCGGAGGGGACGCCGACCGTTCCGCTGGAGGCCGATCTGCGCGCTCAGGCGAGGACGCTGCGGCTGAAGTTCGAGGCGGTCGACCGAAACCTGGACCTCGACCTGCGCAAGGACGGCGACCTGATCCGTTCGCAACTGCTGCACCGGCTGACCCTCCTGGACGTCCCGTGGGGGATTCCGGCGGAGAGCATGGTGCGGGCGACCGGGACGTTCCGCGAGACCTGGCGGCTGGCCTGGAAGCCGGAGCTGTCGGTCAGCGTGATCGAGGCGGCGACGTGGGGGACCACGGTGCAGGCGGCCGCGGTCGCCCGGCTGCGCGATGTCGCCGGTCGCACGGATGCCAAGGCCGCGACGCTGCCGGAGCTGACCGAGGCGGTGGAGACCTGCCTGCTCGCCGACCTGCCCGCCGCGCTGTCGGACCTGCTGGTCGCGCTGGATGCCCGGGCCGCCGTCGATCTCGACCTTGAGCACCTGACCGGCGCGTTGCCTGCGCTGGTCCGGGCATTGCGATACGGCGATGTGCGCGGCACCGACACCAGCGCGCTGGCCCAGGTGGCGGACGCCGTCCTGATCCGGATCTGTGTCGGCCTCCCGCAGGCGGTGACCAGCCTGGACGACACCGGATCGGCGACCCTGCGCTCGAGTATTGACGCTGTGCACGCGGCGGTTGCCTTGCTCGACGACCCGGCCGGTCGCGAGCGCTGGCTGGCGGCCCTGGCCAAGGTGATCGACCGCTCCGACGTGCATGGTCTGCTGGTCGGGCGGCTGGTCCGGATTCTGCGGGACGCCGGCCGGATCGACCCGGACGACGCCGCGGCGCGGCTGTCCCGGGCGCTGTCCGTGGGTTCGCCGGCCGCGGCGAAAGCGGCCTGGGTGGACGGCTTCTTCTCCGGCGGTGGGCTGCTGCTGGTGCATGACCGCGAGCTGCTCAGCCTGCTCGACGACTGGATCGTCACCCTGGACGAGCAGGAGTTCATCGATGTGCTGCCGTTGCTGCGCCGCACCTTCGGCCAGTTCGCCGGGAGCGAGCGCCGCAGCATCGGTGAGCGGGTCCGGCACGGCCGGGCCCGGTCCAGGTCTGCGGACGCCGACCTCAACCACGAGCGCGCCGGCCGAGCGATGGCGACCGTCGCCACCCTGCTGGGGGTCGGGAAGTGAGCAATGACCGAGCCCAGGATCAGGCTGAGGGCCAAGCAGGGGGCCAGGCCGAGGACCAGGCCGAGGCCCAGGCCGAAGGCCACGCAGAGGACCAGGCCGAAGAGCGGTATCGACGCTGGCGGCTGCTGCTCGGCGGTCAGTCGGACGAGGCCCTCGGCAGCACGTTGACCGGGGACGACACCGCGATGGACGGCGCGCTGGCGGCGTTGTACGACAGCCCGGACGGGCGCGGTAACGGCGAACCGCAGAACGGACGTCAGCGTTCCTCCGGGCTCGGTGCCTCCGCGCCGCGGGTGGCGCGCTGGCTGGGGGACATCCGGACGTACTTCCCGTCAAGCGTCGTCCAGGTGATGCAGCGGGACGCGATCGAACGGCTGAACCTGACGTCGTTGCTGCTGGAACCGGAACTGCTGGAGTCGCTCGAACCCGACGTCCATCTGGTCGGCACCCTGCTCAGCCTGAACCGGGTGATGCCGGAGACGACCAAGTCGACCGCGCGTCAGGTGGTCGCCGCAGTGGTGGCACAGATCGAGAAGCGGATCGCCGACGCCACCCGGTCCGCGGTGTCCGGCGCGCTGAACCGGGCCGCGCGCACCCGTCGTCCCAAGCCTCGCGACATCGACTGGAACCGGACGATCGCCGCCAACCTCGCGCACTACCTGCCCGAGCACCGGACGGTGGTGCCGCAGCGACTGGTCGGTTATGGACGACGGCAGCAGGCGGTCGAGCGGGACGTCGTGCTGGCGATCGACCAGTCCGGCTCGATGGCCGCGTCCGTGGTCTACGCGTCGGTGTTCGGCGCCGTGCTGGCGTCGATGAGCTCGCTGCGAACGTCGCTGGTGGTGTTCGACACCGCCGTCGTTGATCTCACCGATCGGCTGGACGATCCCGTTGATCTGCTGTTCGGTACCCAGCTGGGCGGGGGCACCGACATCAACCGGGCGATCGCCTACTGCCAGACCTTGATCACCCGTCCCCAGGACTCGATCTTCGTCCTGATCTCGGATTTGTTCGAGGGCGGGATCCGCGATCAGATGCTGGCCCGGATCGTGTCGATGCGCGCGGCCGGGGTACAGGTGGTGGTGCTGCTGGCGCTCTCGGACGAGGGCTCTCCGGCGTTTGACCAGGAGAACGCGGGCGCGCTGGCGGCCCTGGGGGTGCCGGCGTTCGCCTGCACCCCGGACGCTTTTCCGGACCTGCTGGCGGTGGCCCTGGGCCGTGGTGACGTTTCCGGGTGGGTGTCTCGGAATCAGGCGGATCGGCGGTGAACGGCTAATGTGACAAAAAAGTTCCCGAAATCCAGTGATTTTGAGCGATTTCATATTGCACAGGTTCATTCGGTGTGGCGTGATGTGGAGGCTTCGTACTCGAACACTTCCATCACTTGCCGGAAGGAACCCCGCGTGCGTCAACTTTCTCAACTACCCCGGGCAGCGGCTGTCGCCGTCGCCCTGGCCGGCTCCCTGAGCCTGGCGGCGGCCGGAGTGGCCGTCGCCTCCGTCGCCTCACCGACGGCTCGCTCGGGCCGGATCGCCGTCCCGAACGCCCAGCCGAGACTGACTCGGGCCACAGCCACCGGCAACACCGGCGGCAGCACCACGATCGACGTCAAGGTCTACCTGGCCGATCAGAACGCCGCCGAACTGGACGCCTTGGTCAAGGCGATCAGTACGCCCGGCACCGCGCAGTACGGCAGGTACCTGACCACCGCCCAGTTCCGGGCCCGGTACGCGCCGAGCACCGCGACCGTGGCCTCGGTCCGGACGTTCCTCAAGGACTCCGGCCTGGCCGTGACCGAGGTCGCCGGCAACCGGTCCTACGTCCGCGCCCGCGGCACCGTAGCCAAGGTGCAGACGGCCTTCGGCACCTCGCTGAAGCAGTACAAGCTGCAGGGCCAGTCGATCCGGGCGGCCGCGACGGCGCCGACGGTGCCGGTCGCACTCAAGGGCAAAGTGATCGCGGTGTCCGGGCTGGCCAGCATCAGCACGCTGATGAAGCCGAGCCACGAGGACGGCGCGACGGTGAAGGGCAGCACGGCCACCCTGAAGACGGCGGCCCGGAAGTCGACGACCGCCGCGCCGCCGCCGGACGCGTTCGTCAACGCGCGGCCGTGCTCGACGTACTTCGGTCAGAAGACCGCGACCAAGGCCCCGAAGGCCTACGGCAAGTACCAGCCGTACGCCCCCTGCGGCTACGTCCCGGCGCAACTGCAGGGCACGTACGACCTGAAGTCATCGCTGGCCAAGGGGCTGGACGGGCGCGGCGTCACGGTGGCGATCACCGACGCGTACGCAGCGCCGACGATCCTCGCCGACGCCAACACCTACGCCACCAAGCACGGCCAGAAAGCCCTGCGTGGCAACCAGTTCAGCCAGGTACTGCCGAGCGAGTTCCGGTACGGCTACGACGACACGGTGAACGGTGACCTCTGCGGCGAGCAGGGCTGGTACGGCGAGGAGACGCTGGACGTCGAGGCCGTGCACGCGGTCGCCCCGGGCGCGAAGATCAAGTACGTCGCCTCGCCCTCGTGTGACAACGGAGACTTCGCCGACACCCTGAACAAGGTCGTCGACGGCCACCTGGCCGACATCGTCACCAACTCCTGGGGTGGCACCGACGAGAGCAACGGCTCGCCCGAGCTCGACCAGGTCTACAACCAGATCTTCTCCCAGGCCGCGGTGCAGGGCATCGGGTTCTACTTCTCCTCAGGTGACTCGGGCGACGGATCCAGCCCCGGTGACCCGACGGCCAACCCGCCGATCCCGCCGAATGGACCGACCGCTCAGGCTCCCGCCAACAGCCCGCTGGTGACGGCGGTCGGCGGCACCTCGCTCGCGGTCAGCAAGAGCGGTGGGCGCTCGTTCGAGACCGGCTGGAGCACGGGCCGATCCGTTCTCACGGACGGCGCGTGGGACCCGGCTCCGCCCGGGACCTACCTGTACGGCGCGGGTGGCGGTACCAGCCGGGTGTTCGCCCAGCCGTGGTACCAGAAGAGCGTTGTCCCGGCCGGCCTGTCCCAGCGGTACAGCTCGCAGAAGGCACGGGTGGTTCCGGACGTCTCGGCGGTGGGTGACCCGAACACCGGGTTCCTGGTCGGCGAGACCCAGACCTTCCCGGACGGGACGGTGAAGTACAGCGAGTACCGGATCGGTGGCACCTCGCTGGCCAGCCCGGTGTTCGCCGGCATCATGGCGATCGCCGACCAGGCAGCCCATCGGCCGCACGGCTTCGCCAACCCGGCGCTGTACCGGCTGTACAACAGCAATGCGCTCTACGACCCGAAGCCGGTCTCGGGGCTCGGCGTCGTCCGGGTGGACTTCGTCAACTCCGTGGACGCGTCCGACGGTCTGACGACGTCGCTGCGTAGCCTCGACGTCTCGCAGGGAACCATCCTCCGGACCCGGAGGGGATACGACGACATCACCGGGATCGGCTCACCCAACGGATCGTCGTTCTTCCGGCGGCTCAGCTAGCCGCTCAGCCAGGTCCAGTAGTCCAAGAGTCCAGTCCTTGACTCCGTAGAACAGCCGGTGGCCCCGCGGGTCGCCGGCTGTTCTGCGTGATCAACCGGTCACTCTCTGCTTGCATAGTGGCATGACCATGTCCTGGACGTACTCAACGACCCGACGCGCGCTGAAGCCGATGACCTCGCTGCTCGACAAGCGGATCGAGCGGCTGGCCGGTAATCGAGCCCGGCAGTTGCTCAGCGACGGGATGAGTAGCGAGGTGATCGACCTGCGCAGCCAGGTGATCGAGCTGCGCTCGGAGGTCGAGGACATGCGCGCCGGACGGTTCGCCGTCGACCTGCTCTTGGGTTCGCAGGGCCGGCGGAACTCCCGGCTGGTCAGCGAACCGCAGCTGCGCGAACTCGCCGCCCAGGTCCGGGTCATCACCGGCGACCCGGAGGCCTACGGCCGGATCGTGCAGGCCTACCGGATGTTGTTCGAGCTGGAACTGCGTGGGGTCGGCCGGCTGGCCGGGGGCGTCCGGAACGTGCTCGGCAAGCTCACCACCACCCCGCTGCTGAACCCACCGAACGGGGAGGTGCTGGAAGTGGGCACCCTGTTCGGGCTGTTCTCCGGCGGAATGGCCCGGCAGATCAGCCGGATCGGGCTGCGCTACGAACTGACCATCGTCGACCCGTTGGCCTCGGTGCAGCTGCAGGGCGGCGGGCTGAAGCCGGACGCCTCCGGCTCGCCGGTCACCGAGACCGTGGTGCGCGCCAACCTGGCGCTGGCCGGGGTCGACCCCGCCCGGCTCCGGCTGGTCCAGGGCTTCTCCGGCGACCCGGAGATCCAGGACACGATCGCGGACCGGCAGTACGGCGTGATGATCATTGACGGCGACCATTCCGCCGCGGGGGTGGCGACCGACCTGGTTCTCGCCGAGCGGGTGGTCGCACCGGGCGGAATCGTGGTGCTCGACGACTACGGCGACCACAACTGGCCGGGCGTTGAGAAGGCCACCCGGGCGCACCTCAGCGCGTCAGCCGAAGCGAGCCGGTTCGACCTTGTTGGTGTTGTCGCCACCAGCGCCTTTCTCCGCGCACGCTAGGTATTGGCCAGCCGTACATCCGCCGAGAGGTGCGCCGAAGTATCCTGATGTGATTTCCTGTGCGGATGCCACAAACCTGGGGTCAGACTGCAACGAAGCGGGCCCTCAAACCGGTGATTTTCCGTCTGGACCAGCACATCAATCGGCTGGCCCGATTGCGGGCCCGGCAGGTGAACGAGGAGACCCAGACCGACGTCCGGGCATTGCGCGCCGAACTCGCCGAGCTGCGCGCCGATCTGGCCGCCTCGCGCAATCAGTTGGGGCCGATGGGCTACTCGGTGGAGTTGCTGCTCGGCTCGGCCGGACGGGCCAAGAGCCGGGTCGTCGACGACGCGCTGATCACATTGCTGGCCGGCCAGGTGGAGCGGGCGACCGGCCTGCCCGACGCGCGCAACAGTGTGGTGCAGGCCTACCGGCTGCTGTTCGAGCTGGAGCTGCGCGGTGTCGGTCGGCTCGCCGGTGGCGTGAAGAACGTGCTCGGCAAACTGGCGACCACGCCGCTGCTGGAGCCGCCGAACGGGGAGATCCTGGAAATCGGCACGCTCTACGGCATCTTCGCCGGTGGGATGGCACGACAGCTGAACCGGATCGGGCTGGACCACCAGATCACCATCGTCGACCCGTTCATGGGCGGGCAGTTGCAGCGGGGCAAGGTCCGGCAGGACGCGTCCGGCTCGCCGGTCACCGAGGTGGTGGCCCGCGCCAATCTGCAGCTCGCCGGGGTCAGCGGTGACCGGGTGCGGGTGGTCCAGGGCTACTCCGAGGACCTCGAGATCCAAAAGTCCGTCTCCGACCGGGAGTACGGCGTGATGATCATTGACGGTGACCACTCCGCCGAGGGCGTCGCCGTCGATCTGAAGCTGGCCGAGCTGGTTGTCGCCTCCGGCGGGATCGTCGTCATCGATGACTACGGCGACCAGAAGTGGGCCGGCGTGAAGCTGGCCACCACCGAGCATCTGGCCGGGGAGACCCGGTTCGACCTGGTCGGCGTCGTCGCCACCAGCGCGTTCCTGCGCGCTCGCTGACTCGTCCCACTAGCTCGTCCCGCTGATCGTGAAGGTCTGGCCGCCAGGCAACTGGCGGCCAGACCCTTTTGCGCCCAGCCGGTTTGCGCCTAGTCGGTGCCGGACTCCATGGCGGCGCGGTCGAGCAGGTCCTCGCCGTCGGTGTCGGTGCTGACGACGTCCTGGTTCTCGGTGATCTCCCCTGCGCCACCGGGCTCCAGCTCGCCGACGTAGCGGGCCTGGCCGTCGAGCTGGCCGAGGCTGGCGTACAGCTCCAGCTTCTGCCGGGAGTCGGCGATGTCGAGGTTGCGCATCGTCAGCTGCCCGATCCGGTCGACCGGGCCGAAGGCGGCGTCCTCGGTGCGCTCCATGCTCAGCCGGTCCGGGTGGTAGCTGAGGTGCGGGCCCTCGGTGTTCACGATCGTGTAGTCCTCGCCGCGCCGGAGCCGGAGCGTCACGTCGCCGGTCACCGCGCGGGCGACCCAGCGGGTCAGGCCGTCCTGCAGCATCAGCGACTGCGGGTCCAGCCAGCGGCCTTCGTAGAGCAGCCGGCCCAGCTGGCGGCCCTGGGTGTGGTAGCTGGCCACGGTGTCCTCGTTGTGGATCGCGTTCAACAGCCGCTCGTAGGCGATGAACAGCAACGCCATCCCGGGCGCCTCGTAAATGCCCCGGCTCTTCGCCTCGATGATCCGGTTCTCGATCTGGTCGGACATCCCGAGCCCGTGCCGACCGCCGATCGTGTTCGCGGCCTTGACCAGGTCGACGGCACTGGCGAACCGCTCGCCGTTGATCGCCACCGGGCGGCCCTCGGCGAACGTCAGGGTGACGTCCTCGGCGTCGATGGTGACCGCGGGATCCCAGAACCGGACCCCCATGATCGGCTCAACGATCTCCAGCGAGACGTCGAGGTGTTCCAGCCGCTTCGCCTCGTGGGTGGCGCCCCAGATGTTCGCGTCGGTGGAGTAAGCCTTTTCGACGCTGTCCCGGTAGGGGAGCTGCTGCTCGAGCAGCCACTCCGACATTTCCTTGCGACCGCCCAGCTCACCGACGAAGTCGGCGTCCAACCACGGCTTGTAGATTCGCAGCTGGGGATTGGCGAGCAGGCCGTAGCGGTAGAACCGCTCGATGTCGTTGCCCTTGTAGGTCGAGCCGTCGCCCCAGATCGACACGCCGTCCTCGCGCATCGCATTCACCAGCAGCGTGCCGGTGACGGCGCGGCCGAGCGGGGTGGTGTTGAAGTAGACCCGGGCACCGGTGCGGACGTGGAACGCCCCACACATCAACGCGACCAGTCCGGCGTCCACCAGCGCCTCGCGGCAGTCCACCAGCCGGGCGATCTCCGCGCCGTACTGTTTGGCCCGACCGGGCAGCGAATCCATGTCGTCCTCGTCGTACTGCCCGAGGTCGGCGCTGTAGGTGCAGGGGACGGCGCCGTGATGGCGCATCCACGCGACCGCGACCGAGGTGTCGAGGCCGCCGGAGAAGGCGATCCCGACCCGTTCACCAATGGGCAGGCTTGTCAAGACTTTGGACACACATGTCAGCCTAGCTGCTGCGTAAGGCTGGACAGGACGCCGCCGAGCGGGGCGTCGACCCGGACCGTGCAGTAGCCGTCGCCGCGAGTCGGGCCCTGGTTGACGATGGCCACCGGGATGCCCAGTTTGGCTGCCCGGATCACGAACCGGAACCCGGACATCACCGTCAAAGAGGAACCCAGCACCACCAGCGACCGGGCTCGGTCGACCAGGTCGAAGCACTGCTCAACTCGATCCCGCGGCACCGTCTCGCCGAAGAACACCACGTCCGGCTTCAGCGGACCCGCGCCGCAGGACTCACAATCGATCATCACGAAGCCGGACAGCTCGTCGTCGGCCAGATCGGCGTCGCCGTCCGGGTTGATCCGGGACACCGCGGCGTCGAAGGTCGGGTTGGCGGCATGCAGGTCCCGGTCGAGCCGGGCCCGGTCGACGAGGTGCCCGCAATTGCGGCAGATCACCCGGTCCAGGCCGCCGTGCAGCTCGATCACCCCGGTTGCGCCGGCGGCCTGATGCAGCCCGTCCACGTTCTGGGTGACGATCCCGGACACCAGCCCGGCGTGTTGCAGAGCGGTGACGGCGTGATGCCCGGCATTCGGCCGGGCACGGTCGATCTGCCGCCAGCCGAGATAGCTGCGCGCCCAGTAGCGGTGCCGGGCGACCGGGTCGCCGGTGAAGGACTGGAAGGTCATCGGGGTGTGCTTGCGCGCCGCCCCGGACGGGCCGCGGTAATCCGGGATCCCGGATTCCGTGGACAGGCCGGCACCGCTGAGCACCACCGCGCTGCCCTGCTTGATCAGCTCGGTCAGCTGTGCCAGCTGGACCAGATCGATCAGCCCACCGTGCACCGGTGCCGGGCTAGCGGTGTCCATCGGCCCATTGTCATACGCCGGGTCAAACAGCGCCGACGGCCGGGTGGCAACCCGGCCCGGCGACGCGGGCAGACCGTACTCAGAACAGCACCCGGGAGATCGTCTCGGCGATGCAGGCCGGTTTCGGCGTCCCGTCCACCTCGACATCCACCCGCTGCGAGATCACCAGCTGGGCGCCGCCGGGCACCTCGGTGACCGAGATCAGGGTGGCCGTCGAGCGGATCCGGGCGCCGACCCGGACCGGGTGAATGAACCGCACCCGGTTCAGCCCGTAATTGATCGCCGTCTTCACGTTCTCCAGCGTGTAGATCTCCCAGGCGAAGCGCGGCAGCAGCGAGAGGGTCAGGTGGCCGTGCGCGATGGTGCCGCCGAAGGGCCCGTCCGCCGCCCGCGCGACGTCCACGTGGATCCACTGGTGGTCATCGGTGGCGTCGGCGAAACGGTTGATCCGAGCCTGGTCGATCAGCAGCCAATCGCTGGTCCCCAGCTCCTCGCCGGCCGCCTGCTGGAGTTGCTCCAGATTGGTGAACGTTCGCATGAGGCCAACCTAGGGGCACGTCCTCGCTACGGCGGTACTTCCAATACTCGGGCTAGCGCGAGGCTCGATCCGGCTCTGTGAGACCATTGAGGAGATGCTTCCGCCCGATAATCACGTCCACTCCGAATGGTCCTGGGACACGTCCAAGGTCGGCACGATGCTGGAGACGTGTCGCCGCGCAGTCGAGATCGGCCTGCCGGCAATCGCTTTCACCGAACACCTGGACTTCACGTCCTGGGGGGCCGACGACCGGCCGCCGCCCGGAATGCCGGGAATCGTCCGGCGGGAACGGATCACGCCGCTCGACGTGACCGGGTACCAGGCGAGCCTGGAGCGGTGCCGGGGGATGTTCCCCGGGCTGCGGATCCGGTCCGGCGTCGAGATGGGTGAACCGCATCACTTTGCCGGCAGCGTGGCGGCCGTGCTCCGGACCGGCGCCTTCGAGCGACTCCTCGGCTCGCTGCACTCGATCGTGGACGACGGGCGGCTGGTCGGCGCCGATTACCTGTTCGGCAGCCAACCGGCGGACGACGTGATGCGCCGCTACTTCGCCGAGATGCTGGACCTGGTCAAGGGCTCCGACGTCTTCCAGGTGCTGGCGCACTGTGACTACCCGCGCCGGCACTGGCCGCGCGAGGCGGGGGAGTACCGGGAGACGGACTTCGAGGAGGAGTACCGCACCGTTTTCCGTGCGCTGGCCACCAGCGGCCGGGCCCTGGAGATCAACACCCGCAGTCCACTCTGGTCCACGACGCTGATGCGCTGGTGGTACGAGGAGGGCGGGGACGCGGTCTCGTTCGGCAGCGACTCGCACGCCCCGGTTCGCGTCGGCGCCCGGTTCGACCTGGCCGTCGACATCGTTGAGGCGGCCGGTTTCCGCCCCGGCAAGGATCCCTTCGACTTCTGGCGCCGCTAGGAATCCCAGGCCGTCGCTGCACACCACGGGTTGCTGGGCGCCTGGCGGGCATTTTCTCGATCCAATCCTGGTGATCCATGCCGTGAGGGCCCGCCACTGCGACACGCATAACCTCTGTGAGAGCCCTCCCAAGAGCCGATCTCCGGGGTTGCGCGTGCCTGAGTGGCGGCCGCTTCCGAACCCACCCCCGGTGATCATGATCAGCCGGGCGCTGAGTGGTGGCGGACTGGAGGCGTGGCGCGATCGGCAAGTTGGTTGGCGCGCTTGGCTAGTGTTATGAGTGGGTGGCCGCCCTAGCGTTGACGGCAGGTGGTCATCGCGGCCACCGGTCAAGGAGGCAACTCGTGAAGACGGCATTGGTGACCGGCGCATCATCGGGCATGGGCAAGGCGACGGCGATGAAGCTGTTGGCCGACGGCTATGTGGTGTACGCGGCGGCCCGGCGGGTCGACCAGATGCGCGACCTGGAGAAGCTGGGCGCCACGGTGCTGGCCATGGACATCACCAAGGACGCGGACATTGTCGCCGTCGTTGATCGAATGACGGCTGAGCGCGGCGGCATCGACGTGTTGATCAACAACGCCGGCTTCGGAATGTATGGGGCGATGGAGGACACGACGATTGTCGACGCCCGTTACCAGTTCGAGGTGAACGTCTTCGGCCTGGCCCGGCTGACCCAGCTGGCGCTGCCCTACATGAGGGAGCAGGGCGCCGGAAAGATCGTGAACCTCTCGTCGATGGGCGGAAAGGTCTACACCCCGCTCGGCGCCTGGTATCACGCCACCAAACATGCGATTGAAGGCTGGTCGGACAGCCTGCGTCTGGAGCTGAAGCCTTTGGGGATCGACGTCATTGTGATCGAGCCGGGCATCATCGAGACCGAATTCGGGCACGTGCTGATCGGCCCGATGATCGAGCGTTCCGGGCAGGGCGCGTACGCGGATCTCGCGCACAAGGTGGCGCACTCGACGGAGGAGAGCTACAAATCCGGTGGGACGCCGGCCTCGACCGTTGCGAACGTGATCGCGAAGGCGCTCACCGCGCGGCGGCCGAAGACCAGGTACGCCGTGGGAAAGTATGCGAAGCCGTTGATCGCCGTCCGAAAGTGGTTCGGGGACCGGGCTTACGATCGCCTGATCATGAGCCGGGTGTGACAAGTTTCCGGATGGGTCCAGCGGGGAAGGTGTTGCTCGCCGACCTCGGCATCTCGGTGCCCAATGTGCTGTCCCGAGCCGCCCTGCCAGAGGCTCTTTTCGCAGAGAGAACGGTCGCGCTGACCGTGTCCGAGTACTACGACTTCTGGCGAGCGCTCGGCGACGAGACCGCCGATCCGTTGCTGCCGATCCGGATCGGCAGATCCATCTCGGTGGAGACTTTCGACCCGCCACTGTTCGCGGCATTCTGCAGCCCCACCCTGACCGTGGCGGCCAGTCGCATCGCGAAGTACAAAAAGCTGATCGGACCGATGCGGCTCGTGGTCAGTCCGTCCATCAATGGCACCACGATCGAGACCCTCTGGCCGGAGGATTCACACCCTCCCGACATTCTGGTCATCACGGAACTCATTTTCTGGCTCGCTCTTGCGAGAATGGCAACCCGGGCCGAGATTCGACCGCTGCGGGTCAATGCTCCGGTGCAGCTCGCACCGGAGCAGGCGCAGGCATATCGGGACTACTTCGGGGTGCCGATCGACCGCGCCGCCATTCCGTCGATCACCTTCTCCGAGAGCGATGCCGAGCGGCCCTTCCTGACCGCGAATGATCAGATTTGGGACTGCTTCGAACCCGATCTCCGCCGGCAGCTCAACGATCTCGACACCGGTGCCTCGACCACCGAACTCGTCCGGGCGGCCCTGCTGCGGATGCTTCCGGCGGGTTCGGCGACGATGCGAACCGTCGCCCGCGAGCTCGCCATCAGCACGAGAACGCTGCAGCGACGGCTCCAGGTGGAGGGCGCGACCTTCCAGTCGGTGCTCCGGGACACCCGCGAGGCGCTGGCTCGGCACTATCTGTCCATGCCCGACCTGACCGCGGGCCAGATCTCCTACCTGCTCGGGTACGACGACACGAATTCGTTCTATCGCGCGTTCCATTCCTGGACCGGCCAGACCCCGTCCTCAGCTGCGGATTCGAGAGTTTGACGGGTCGTAGAGGACGTCGGGGGCCACTACGCCGTCGACCCAGGTGCCGAAAAGGTCAACGCTGATTGGCGTCCCGGGTTTGGCGGAGTCGATCGGGAGGTAGGCAAAGGCGATGGAGGCGCCGACCGTGTAGCCGTAGCCGGCGGAGGTGATCCGGCCGACCACCCGGCCCTCGCTGCCAGCGGCGCTGCCAGAAGCGCTGCCAGAAGCGCTGCCATCGTGATCAACTCGTACCAGCTCGCTGCCGACCGCGACCGCCCGCGGATCGGCCAAGGTCAGGCAGGCCAGTCGCCGGGTCGGGCCGCCGTCGGCGCGGGCGGCGCGCACGGCGTCGCTGCCGAGGAAACCGCCCGGCTTGTCCAGCTTTACGCAGAAGGAGAGGCCGGCCTCGTCCGGCGTGGTCTCCGGGGTGACGTCGCCGGCCCAGACCCGGTACCCCTTCTCCAACCGGAGCGAGTCGATTGCCCGGTAGCCCCCGGCCAGCATCCCGAGTGGCTCGCCCGCCGCCCACAGCCGGTTCCAGAGCGCGGCGCCATACTCGGCCGAGGCGTAGATCTCCCAGCCGAGCTCACCGACAAAGGTCAGCCGGGCGATCCGGACCGGGACGTCGCCGATCGTCGTCCACTGTGAGGTCATGAACGGCAAGCCGGCGTTGGACAGGTCCGCCGGTGTCAGCGGTCCGAGTACCTCCCGGGCCAGCGGTCCGAACAGACCGAAGCAGACGTACTGACCGGTGACGTCCTGGACGGTGACGTCCGCGGCCCTCGCCCCGGCCTGCCGGCGCAGCCAGGACAGTTCATGCTGGCCGAAGGCGGTGCCGGTGATCAGCAGGAACTCGGTGTCGGCGAGCCGGGTGACGGTGACGTCGGCCTCGATCCCACCGCTGCGGTTCAGCATCTGGGTGTAGGTGACGGCGCCGACCGCGCGGGCCACCCGGTTGTCGCAGACCCACTCGAGCAGCTCGGCGGCGTCCGGCCCGCTGATCAGGATCTTGGCGAACGAGGTCTCGTCGAACAACGCGGCCCGTTCCCGAGTGGCCCGGTGCTCTGCGGCGATCGCCGGTGACCAACTGCGTCCGGCCCAGCCCTGCGGCCGGACCGCGCCCGCCGCCAGCTCGCAGGCCTCGTTCGAGCGGTACCAGTTCACCCGCTCCCAGCCCGCCTTCTCGCCGAACTCAGCGCCGTGCTCGGCGTGCCAGCCGTAGACCGGTGACGTGCGCAACGGTCGTCCCGTCGTCCGTTCCCGGTTCGGATACGCGACGTCGTAATACGTGGAGTACGACTCGACCGCGCGGGCCAGCGCGAAGGACGGCGAGCTGTAGGCGGGGCCGAACCGGCGAAGATCCATGTGCCAGACGTCCAACCCCGGATCCCCGGCGACGATCCACTCGGCCATCACCTTGCCGATCCCGCCCGCGCCCGCGATCCCGTGCGCACAGAAACCGGCCGCCACGAAGAACCCGCCGACCTCGCTCTGGCCCAGGCAGAACTCATTGTCCGGGGTGAACGCCTCTGGCCCGTTGACGAGGGTGCGGATTCCGACCTCGGTGGTGATCGGCACTCGGATCCGCGAATTCTCCGCGATCGATTCGAACCGCGGCCAGTCGGCCGGGAGCAGCTGACCGTTGAAATCGGCCGGGACGGCGTCCACCCGGGACGACGAGACCGACCAGGGGGCCGGATCCCGCTCGTAGCCGCCCATCAGCAGGCCGTCGACCTCCTGCCGCCAGTAGACCAGATTGTCCGGATCGCGCAGCGTCGGCAGCGGCTTGGCGTCCGGCAGGCGTTCCATGAAGCCCTCGGTGACCAGGTACTGATGGGCGATCGGGATGATCGGCACCCGGACGCCGACCAGTCGGGCGATCTCCGCGGCGAACATCCCGCCGCAGTCGACCACGATCTCGCAGGTGATGTCGCCGCGATCCGTCCGCACCATCGAAACCCGTTGCTGCCCTGATGCTGTGCCGACCGTGTCGATCGCCGTCACCCGGGTCTTGGTGTGCACCCGGACCCCGCCGGCCCGGGCCCCGTGGATCAGCGACAGGCACAGCTGGGACGGGTCGACGTAGCCATCGGCCGGTAGCCAGGCCGCGCCGAGCACCCCGGTCGGGTCCATCAACGGGAACAGCTGATGAGCCTCCGCGGTGGAGATCTCGTCCAGGGTGAGCCCGCTGGTGCGAGCCCAGCTGGCCTGCCGGCGGATCTCTGCCAGCCGTTCCGGTGACGAGGCCAGCTTCAACCCGCCGCTCGGCACCCAGCCCGGCGGGTGCTCGGTGAGCTGCAGCTTTGCGTAGAGGTCGGCCGAGTAGCGGTTCATCCGGGTCAGCGTCGGGTCCGCCCGGAGGATCCCGACCAGCCCCGCGGAGTGGAAGGTCGAGCCGCTGGTCAGGTCGGCCCGCTCGAGCAGGACGACGTCGCGTTCGCCGAGCTCGGCGAGGTGGTAGGCGACGCTGGCGCCACCGACTCCGCCGCCGATCACCACGATCCGAGCGGCGGTCGGCAACTCGCTCTTGGTGGATGCGGCGGCGGGCTCGTTTTTGGTGGGGACGCTGGGGTCGGCCATGCGGGCACAGTAACGAGCCGGTCAACCATCGGATCCGAAGGCAAGCGACTGTAACGCTGTCGGGCTGGTGGCTGAAATGTTCTTTAACCAGGGTATCCGTAGGTCTAGAGCCGGAAGCGGGTTCGGTCCTACTATCCGCTCACAGATCATCAAAAAGGGGAGGTGACCGCCGTGACCCGGACCGCCAGCGCACTGCGGGACGCCGACCTGGTGGCGATCCTGGACGCCGTCCCGTGCTTGCGCGGCGAGCGTGGCCGAACCCTGGAGCGGATTGCCGGCGGGCTGACCAACCTCAACGTCAAAGTGACCTTCGGCGATCCGGCTCGGCGTGCGGTGATCGCCCGGATCTCCACCGACGACAGCGCGCTGCTGGCCATCGACCGTGCCGGCGAGCACGCGAACAGCCTGGCCGCGGCCCGGGCCGGGGCGGCGCCGGCGGTGGTCTGTCGCTCCGCCGAGCTCGGGGTCCTCGTCGTCGAGTGGGTGGAGGGTCGGACGTTCGGCGCGGCGGACGTCCGGGATGACGCGAACCTCGCCCGGATCGCCGAGGCCTGTCGGCTGTTGCACGCCGGGCCGCGGTTTGTCGGCGACTTCGACATGTTCCAGGTGCAGCAGCGCTACCTGCAGATCGTCACCGAGCGCGGGTTCCGGCTGCCGGCCGGCTACCTCGACCTGCTACCCGCGTTCGAGTCCGTGGGGCGGGCGCTGGCGGTGCGCGCCGGGCCGACCGTGCCCTGCCACAACGACCTGCTGGCGGAGAACCTGATCGATGACGGGTCGCGGCTCTGGCTGATCGATTTCGAGTACGCCGGAAACAACGATGCCTGTTTCGAGCTGGGCAACCTGGCGAGCGAGTCCGGGCTCACCGTGGCCCAGCTGACCGAGCTGGTCCGGCTCTACTACGGCCGTCCGGATCGGGTTCTGGTGGCTCGGGCCCGGCTGTACGGCTTGGCCTCGAAGTACGGCTGGACGCTCTGGGCCTCGATTCAGGACGGCGTGAGCACAGTCGACTTCGATTTCTGGACCTGGGGGATGGAGAAGTACGAGAGAGCGGTCGCGGAGTTCAGCAGTCCCGACTTCGACCGCCTGCTGGAGGAGGTCACCGCGGGCGCTTGATTGTGTGCCCGACGATTCGGCCGAAAACGTCAAACATGGTCCCGCAGTATCCCAGTTCGGAGGAAACAGGCATGCCTGAAGGTATCTCGCTCGATGACGAGCAGCACCTCGCGTCTCTCGGCTACAAGCAGGAGCTGCACCGTTCCTGGTCCGGCTTCTCGAACTTCGCCATCTCGTTCTCCATCATCTCGATCCTGGCCGGTTGCTTCACCACCTTCGGTCAGGCCTGGAACAACGGCGGCCCGATCGCGATCTCGCTCGGCTGGCCGCTGATCTCGATCTTCATCCTGATCATTGGCCTGTGCATGTCCGAGCTGGTCTCGGCCTATCCGACGTCCGGCGGGATCTATTGGTGGGCGAGCAAACTCGGCGGGATCAAGGCCGGCTACTACACCGGCTGGCTGAACCTGGCCGGCCTGGTGGCGATCCTGGCCTCCGTGGCCTACGGCGCGGCGATCTACCTGAACACCCTGATCGACCTGTTCTCGGATGGGTACGCCAGCAGTTTCCTCGGCGGGGAGCCGCTGCGTCAGCAGTTCTTCTGGTTCGCCGTGCTGCTGATCGTGATCACCGCGCTGAATATCTTCAGCTCGCACCTGCTGGCGATCATCAACAACATCTCGGTGTGGTGGCACGTGTTCGGGGCCGCGATCGTCGTCCTGGTGCTGGTCTTCGCCCCGGACTCGCACCAGAGCCTGTCGTTCGTGTTCAGCGAGCGGATCAACAACTCCGGATTCGGGGACGGCAAGTTCTGGTTCTTCGTGCTGCCGCTCGGTTTCCTGCTCACCCAGTACACGATCACCGGATTCGATGCCTCGGCTCACCTGTCCGAGGAAACCCAGGGCGCGGCCAACAGCGCGGCCCGAGGGATCTGGCAATCCATCCTGTACTCCGCGATCGGCGGCTGGATCCTGCTGCTGGCCTTCCTGTTCGCGGCCACCGACACCGACTACATCAACTCGTTCGACCCAGCGGTCAACCCGTACGGCGGCGGTAGCGTGATCGCCGTCCTGGCCTCGGCGCTGTCCCCGGCGATGCTCAAACTGGTGATCTTCATCAGCATGTCCGGGCAGATCTACTGCTCCACCGCCTGCATGACCTCCACGTCGCGGATGATCTTCGCGTTCAGCCGGGACGGCGCGGTGCCGGGTTCGAAGCTGTGGTCGAAGGTCAACGTCAACGGGACGCCGCGGAACGCCGTCCTGCTGGGTGCCGCGGCCGCCCTGGTTCTGACCCTGCCGGCGCTCTACAAGAGCCCGACCGGGGCCCCGACCGCCTTCCTGGCCGTGGTCTCGATCGGCGTGATCGGCCTGTACCTCGCCTTCGCGATCCCGATCTGGTACCGCTGGAAGGCCGGCGATGCCTGGGTGTCGGGTTCCTGGACGCTGGGCAGCAAGTACAAGTGGATGTGCCTGGTGGCCGTGGCCGAGATCGCGATCACCTCGGTCTACTTCGTGCTGCCGTTCTCCCCGGCCGGGGTGCCGTTCGCCGACGACTTCACCTGGACCGCGGTCAATTACGCACCGATCGTCCTGGTCATTCTGCTCGGTGGGCTGTACATCGGCTGGCACACCTCGGTGAAGAACTGGTTCACCGGCCCGAAGATCAATGTGGAGACGCCGCCCGCCTCGCCGTCGTCGTCCACCAGCGTCTAGGTCGTTCGTCCCGCAGTAGGTTCGTCCCGATCTGAGCCGTTCGTCCTGATTCGACGTCATCCTGCTCGAAAGCCTGCCGCGATCATGCGTTTCCCGTACTGCGGTAGCGGGAACGCATGATCGCGGCGCGTTCTTGCGACACGCGCGTGTCGGCCAGGACAAGCTATGGCGAATGGGCTCAACAGTGACCATTGGGGTTGTAGGGTGCGGACGACTTCGCCGCTGATCACCTTGGAGGAAACGGTGGTTCACCAGGTCGCACGCCGGGGCGCGCTCGCTGCTCTGGCCGCTACACCGCTCGCTCTCTGGCTCGCCCCGGGCTCGGCCCAGGCGCAGGCCGCCCGATCACGAACCTCGATCCCGCGCGGTTATTCGGGGGTCGACCCGCGCACCGCCACTCGGGTCCCGCTCTGGCAGGAGCTCAGCCCGACGAACCCGATCTTCGAGGGTGACCCCGAGTTCACCTTCGAGATCTTCACGACCATCCCCGAATCCGGTTATCTGCTGGAGCAGATCACCAGCCTGGGCACTCACACCGGCACCCACATCAGCGCCCCGGCGCACTTCGTCGAGGGGGCCAAGTACCTCAGCGAGCTCACCGAGAGCTGGACCCTGA
>Ga0307513_10002271_pt1 | contig 26821 bp, 29 predicted proteins | sample 15_EM_MG_FD_202174 | JGI IMG/M metagenome (GOLD analysis project Ga0307513, IMG submission 202174) | Populus trichocarpa ectomycorrhiza microbial communities from riparian zone in the Pacific Northwest, United States - 15_EM | ecosystem: Host-associated > Plants > Roots > Unclassified | place...
CTTGGAGATCTGGGTCAACGAGGCAGCGCTGAGATTGAAGCGATACGGCGAATGACGGATTACGCCTGCCGTCAATCGCCAGCCTTGCCCAGCTCGCGAGCCCAGATGTTGCGATAGCTGATCGGCGGGCTGGGATCGCCATGCGCCTGCAGCTTGATCGGCGCGCGATCATACACCTTGTAGCTCGGCTTGCCGATATAGAGCGTCTCACCGAACAACGTGACATGGTTCTGGACCAGCACGCCGTTGATGAAGGCGGTGACATGGGCCGGGCTTTTCACCGACCCGTTCGCGTCGAAAATCGGCTTGTCCCACACGACGTCGATGCTTTGCCACTCTCCCGGCTTGCGCGCCGGATTGGCGAGCGGCGCGAACTGCTTGTAGACCGCGCCAGCCTGGCCGTTGACATAGGTGTCGTTCCGGTAGCTGTCCATGATCTGCAATTCGTAGCCGGTATCCCCCGGACCGGTCGAGGCCAGGAACAGGCCGCTATTGCCCCGTGCCTGCCCCTTGCCGGTGACATTGGCGGGAATGCGATATTCGAGGTGAAGCTGGTAACTGCCAAAGGATCGACGGGTCTGAATATTGCCCTTCTCCTTCGCCACGGTCACGACGCCCTGCGCCACAGTCCAGCCCGCCGGCGCGCCGTCCTTCACGTTCACCCATTGGTCCAGAGACTTGCCGTCGAACAGGACGATTGCGTCGGATGGCGGCGATGCCGTCTCGCTCCTGCCGGGGGTCACCACCGGCACGGCGGGGGACCAGGCTTCGGTATCCTCCGGCTTCGGCTTGGCCTCCTGCGCCATGGCGGCAAGCGGGGCCATGATCAGCAGCAGGCTCGTGCCGCGGAGGATCGATTTCATAGCGCTCATCCTTTCGATATCGTCTCGGTCAGCGGAACCGCCATGGCGTCGCCCGCTCAGCTCAGTGCGCCGGCGTGCAGCTGCTTCACGGCATGGTTCACCGCCCGGCAGGTCAGCGCCATGAAGGTCAGGGACGGATTGACGCAGGAGATCGAGTTCATCTGCGAGCCGTCCGTCACGAACAGATTGGCCGCCTCATGCGACTGGTTCCACTTGTTGAGCACAGAGGCGCGCGGATCGTTGCCCATTCGTGCGCCGCCCATCTCGTGGATCGCCTCGCCGGGAACATGCTCGGACTCGTTGCTGGTCACGTTGATCAGGCCTGCCTGGCGCAACATGATCTCGCCCTGCGCGCGGGCATCCGTCATCATGCGCAACTCATTGTCCCGGAACGTCACGTCGAACCGTAATTGGGGAATGCCGAAACGATCGACCCTAGTGGGATGCAGCGAGACGCGATTGTCCTCATAGGGCAAGCACTCGCCAAATGCGCCGATCGAGAATTTCCACGGATCGTAGCGGCGCATGCCTTCCTTCATCGAGGCGCCGAAGCCGATCGGCTTGGACGGGCTTCGGCTCGCGCCACCCTGATAGCCATAGCCGCGCTTGAAGCCGACGCCGTCATCGGTGCCGACGTTGCGGAAACGGGGAATGTAGATCGCCCCGGGGCGGCGGCCATATTCGATATATTCCGTCATGCCCGGCACCTCGCCCGAGATGTTCGTACGGAAGACATGATCCATGACGTAGCGGCCGAGCGTGCCGCTCGTGTCGAAATAGCTCTGGTCCGTCCCTGGCGCGCGGCTGTTCATCAGGATCTGGACCGACGCCATGGCCGACGCGCACAGGAAGACCAGATCGGCCTTCACCACTTCGGCCTGACCGGTTTTCGCATCGATGAAGCGGACGCCGGTCACGCGCTTGCGCTTGGGGTCATATTCCAGGTTCGATACGACCGCATCGGACCGGATCGTGAGGCGGCCGGTCGCGCGCGCCGCCGGCAGCGTGACCGCCTGGGTCGAGAAATAGGCGCCGAACGAGCAGCCGTTGGAGCATTGGTCGCGGAACTGGCATTTGCTGCGGTTCTGCTCGGGCTTGTCCTCGGTCATGTTCGAGAGCCGGGCGTTGATCAGCTTTCTGCCGGGGAACGCGCCTTCCAATCGGCCCTTCACCCACTTCTCGGCGACGTTCATCGGCATCGGCGGCTGGAACTCGCTGTCGGGCAGATAGGCGAGGTTCTCGCGCGAGCCGGAGACGCCGATATATTTCTCGACATAGGAGTACCAGGGCGCCACGTCGTCATAGCGGATCGGCCAGTCGCCACCGACCCCCTCGCGCTTGTTCGCCTCGAAATCCGCCGGGCTCCAGCGGAAGCACCAGCGGCCCCAGATCAGCGACTTGCCGCCGACCGCCGCCGGCCGGATCCAGCGGAATTTGCTGCCCTCGTCGGTGACATAGGGGTTCAGCCGGTCGTCATTGTAGAATTGGAGGTTGCTGGTCGACAGATAGCCGTATTTGGCGATGAAATAATCGCTCTCCACGATCGCCTTGGGGACCTCGCCCCGGGCCGGCAGTTCGAAGGCCGGCTTGCCGTCATAGGGATAGCCTTCCTGATGCTCGACCATGAAGCCGCGGTCGAGCATCAGGACGCGAAGGCCCTTCTCGGTCAGTTCCTTTGCGGCGAACCCGCCGCTGATCCCCGAGCCGATGACGATCGCGTCGAACTTGTTGGTGGGTGCCATGGGTAGATGCCTTGAAGAGGGGGATCAGAAGCGCAGCGCGCGCAGATTCCTGAAGCTGGTGGTGATGTCCGGCAGATAGGGGGCCGGTGCTTCGTCATTCTCGACATAGAAATGGCGAACGCCCGATGCCCCGGGCAGCTTGAACAGCCCCGCAAAATCGATCGTGCCGGTGCCGACGGCGGTCATCTTCTTGTCCGCCCGCATGTCCTTCACATGGAAAGCGTAGAGGCGGCTGCCGAGCCGGGTGATCAGCTTGCCGGCATCCTCGCCCGCGTGAACGGCCCAATAGAGGTCGAGCTCCAGCTTCACCAGCGACGGGTCGGTTCCCGCGACCAGTCGATCGTAGAGGGAAGTACCGCCAAAGCGGGTGGTGAATTCGAAATCGTGATTGTGATAGGCGAGGCCGAGGCCCGCCTCGCGCCCCTGCTTCGCGAACCGGTTGACGTTCTCCACCACGCCGCCAAACCCCGTATCGGTGCGAAGCTCGGGGGGCAGCCAGGGCATGACAATCGTGTCGGCGCCCAGCGTCTTCGCCATCTTCACGGCGTCGGAGAATTTGGTCAGCAGCATGTCATAGGGCACGTGAAGCGACGGCGCGGACAGCTGCAGCCGGTCCATCGTCCGGCGCAGCAGCGCGTGATCCATGCGGTCGTAATTGCCGCCGCCGAACTCGACCTCGCGATAGCCGATGCCGGCGACCTTCTCGAGCGTCCCGACCGGATCGCTCTGGAAGATCTCGCGCACCGTGTAGAGTTGCAACCCGGCCTTGCGGACCTGTGCGGCGCGCGCGAGGCCCGCGATGCTGCCGGCAGCCATTACCGCCCCCATGCTCGCAACGAATGTGCGTCGATCGATCGTCATGCCGAATAGACCTTGTTGACGTTGGAATAGAGATAGTCGCCGTGATATTCGCCGGGGACGGGCAGATATTCCTGCTCCTGCGTCATACCGATTTCGGACGTGTAATATCCGGTGATCACGAGCTGCCGGAATGCCCCGAAGAACGACGCGCCGTCGGCGAATTGCGCGTTCATCGCGGCGGTGAGCAGCGCGTCGAGTTGCTCGGGCGTCGCCTGGGCGGTAGGGACCTTATAGTCCTGAACACACTTCGCCTCGATCGCGTCGAGGCCGGCGAGGATCGGAATCCTCTCCTGGGGAAGCGCCCAATCGGCGAGCAGCTTTTCGATATAATCGGGCACGCCCGCCTTGATCGCGCCCGGCGTGTCGGTCGTCGGAATGACGCGTTCGCTCAGCTGCGTCATCAGCGCGCGTTGGGGCAGGGTGAAGACCTGCACGCTTGGCGGCCCTTCGCTGATGACGGGACGCAGGTCCTTGCCGACGAGGCCGGCCGCACGCGCAATCGGCGCGAACAGCGGGGCACCGAACAATGCGGCCATGCCGGCAAGGGCGGTTCTACGGTCTATCATTGCGGGCCTCCGGGGCGATGCGAGATCGGGGTGTCGCTGTTCATGTCCCGTCGACCTCCCGATAGGCGGCGATCAGCCGGTCTTCTCCCGCGCGCCCGGCGAGCGAGTTGCCATGCTCCATGCCGATCACGCCGTCGTAGCGGCGGCCCTTCAGCCACCGGACGATGTTGCGGTGGTTGATCTCGCCGGTGCCTGGCTCGAGCCGGCCCGGATTGTCGCCAAATTGAATATAGGCGATCTCGCTCCAGCAGGTTTCGAGCGTGGGGATCAAATTCCCCGCCTGAATCTGGGCATGATAGAGATCGGCGAGCACTTTGACCGCCGGGTTGGCGACCCCCGTGGCGATCGCATAACCCTGCGGGATCGTGCGCATGAAGATGTTGGGGTGATTGGTGATCGTGTTGAGCGGCTCCATCACCAGGATGAGCCCGTTTTGCGCGGCGATATCGCCCGCGCACCGCATCACCTCGATGATCCGCGCCGTCTGAATATCGACCGGCACTTTCGGGTCCATGAAGCCGGTGACGACGGTCATCCACTTCGCATCGAGCCGCTTGGCGACGTCGACGGAGCGGCGGATGTCGGCGAGCATGGCATCCTGCTCGGCGCGGTCGCCGGAGCCCAGCAGCGGCCGATACTTATCCCATTTCGGCATGCTCGCGACCAGCACGCCCATCGTCATGCCGCGCTGCCGCAGCGCTTTGCCCATCGCTTCCTGCTCGGCGACGGGTCGTGCGGCGGCCTCATTGTCCTCCCAGGCGGTAAAGCCCTGGTCGGCGGCATAGGCGATCTGCTCGATCAGGCCGCCCCGGCTTGCGAAACTGCCTTCGTGCGGCGCGAATTTTAGAGAGAAGCGCGCCGCGTTTCGCGATGTTCCGGCCGCGTGCGCATAGCTCGCCGCGCCGATCCCGGCCAAGGTACCAGCCAGGACGGAGCGGCGGGATGGGGTCAGGTGTCGCGGCATTGCCCTCTATCTCCCGCCTATTTAGCCGTAGCCGTCGTCAGATAGGCGATCACCGCCGCGCGCTTCGCCGGATCGGAGACGCTGATCGGCATCTTCGTTCCGGGAACTTTCTTGGTTGGCGCCGCCAGGAATTGGTCGAGCGTCTTGGCATCCCAGGTCAGGCCCGAGCCCTTCATGGCGGTCGAATAGCTGAAGCCCGGAACGGACCCGGCACGTCGGCCGATCAGGCCCGAGAGATTGGGGCCGATGCCGTTACGGCCGCCCTTCGTGATCGTATGGCAGGCCGCGCACATGCTGAAGGCCTGGGCACCCGCCGGAGTGCTTTGCGCGCCGGACGGCACGGCGAAGACCGCGATGGCTGCCATCAGGGCGGGGGCGGCGGCCAGGCCGTAGATCGACTTCATCAATGCTCTCCTGGAGATGGGGTCTCGGTGACGGTCGCGGCTTGCGGATCGAGGCCCATCAGCGCGCGATTGGCGCTCCGGTCGGTACCGCTCGACGCGAAATCATCGAAGGCATGGGGCGTGACCCGGATGATATGGTTCTTGATGAAAGGCGCACCTTCGCGCGCGCCGTCTTCGGGATGCTTGAGCGCGCATTCCCATTCGAGCACGGCCCAACCCGGGAAATCATAGGCCGCCATTTTCGAGAAGATCGCGCCGAAGTCGATCTGGCCGTCGCCCAGCGAGCGGAAACGGCCGGGACGGTCCACCCAATTCTGATAGCCGCCATAGAGGCCGGATCGTCCGTTCGGCCGGAACTCCGCATCCTTGACGTGGAAGCAGCTGATCCGCTCGTGATAGATGTCGAGAAAGGCGAGATAGTCGAGTTGTTGCAGCACGAAATGGCTGGGGTCGTAGAGGATCCGGGCGCGCGGATGCTGGTCGACCACGTCGAGGAATCGCTCGAAGGTCACGCCGTCGTGCAGATCCTCGCCCGGATGGATCTCGAACGCGCAATCCACGCCGCATTCCTCGAATATGTCGAGGATCGGCCGCCAGCGCTTGCCCAGTTCGGCGAATGCCTCGTCGATCAGCCCGGCCGGGCGTTGCGGCCACGGATAGAAATAGGGCCAGGCCAGCGCGCCCGAGAAGGTCGCATGCGCGTCGAGCCCCAGCCGTTGACTGGCCCGCGCGGCGAACTTCACCTGTTCGACCGCCCAGGCCTGGCGCTCGGCCGGCTTGCCTCGCACCTGCTCGGCGGCGAATCCGTCGAACAAATTGTCATAAGCAGGATGGACCGCTACCAGCTGACCCTGGAGATGGGTGGAAAGCTCGCTCACCACGATATTGTGCTTGTCGAGCGTGGCGCGGAGATCGTCACAATAGGCCTGGCTCTCCGCCGCTGTCGCGAGGTCGATCAATTGCGGCGTGCAGGGGATCTGGACCGCGACATATCCAAGCCCGGCAGCCCATTCCGCCAGATGATCCAGCGTGTCGAACGGCGCCTGGTCGGACAGGAACTGGGCGAGGAAGATGCCGGGACCCTTGATCGTCTTCATCGTGCCTCTCCGGCGATGGCCACCCAGGCGCGGGCATCGTTCGAACGGATCGCACAATCGATGAAGCGCGCGGACCGCAGGCCATCGTCGATACCGGGCAGGAGGCCGTCCATGTCGTCCGCACCGTCGATCATGTCAGCGAAATCCCTGTAGAGCGTCGCGAACGCCTCGATGAAACCCTCCGGATGGCCACTCGGCAATCGGGTCGCTCCTTGTGCCGTCGGATGCAGGCCCGGCCCGCCGGCATGGACGATCTCGGTCCGCGAGTCGGGCCAGCGCAGGATGAGATCCCCCGGCGCCTCGTGGCACCATTCGAGGCCGCCTTTGTCGCCATAGATGCGCAGGCGCAGCCCGTTGCGTTCTCCCGTCGCGATTTGCGAGGCGGTCAGGACGCCGGGCACGCCGTCGGTAAAGTGCAACAGGACGTTGCAGTCGTCGTCCAGCTGCCGTCCCGCGACCACCCGGGGAAGATCCGCGATCAGCTCGATGGCGCGCAGGCCGCTCACATATTCGGCGAGCTGGAAGGCGTGGACGCCGATGTCGCCGATGGCGCCGCCCATGCCGGCCCGGGCGGGATCCGTCCGCCAGCTCGCCTGGGGATTGTCGCCTTCGATGCGCTCCGACAGCCACCCTTGCGGATAGTCGACCATGATCTTGCGGACCCGACCGATCGCGCCGTCGGCGATCCGCGCCCGTGCCTCGCGGATCATCGCATAGCCGGTATGGGTGTAGGTGAGCGCGAAGGGGTGACCCGATTGCGCGACGATCGGGGCCAGTGTCTCGGCTTCGGCCAGGGTCGCGGTCATCGGCTTGTCGCAGATCACCGCGAGGCCGGCTTCCAACGCCGCCTTGGCGATCGCGAAATGGCTGTTGTTCGGCGTCGCGATGGCGATCGCCTGCACGCCATCCTCGCGCCCGCGCTCGCCCTCGATCATCGCCTCTATGCCGTTATAGGCGCGCTGTTCCGGAACACTCCATCGGGCGGCCTGCTGACGGGATTTCTCCAGCGTCCGGCTGAAGGCGCCGGCGGTCAGCACGAAGCGCGCATCCAGGCAGGCGGCCATGCGATGCACTGGGCCGATAAAGCTTCCGGGACCGCCGCCGATCAGTCCGAGCCTGATAATATTCTGCGTCATCAACCCGTCCTAAATCAGGGAAGCACAGGCGCGGGCGCGCCGGGCTGTTCGTCCTGCGGTGGGGCCAGTTTCTCGCGGAAGGTGGCGGCGAAAAGGATCATCGCGACAAAGGCGATCGCGGCCGGCACCATCCAGATGGCGCGCCAGTCGTGACTGCCGTCGGCGTTGGCGTTCAGTCCATAGACCAGGCCAGCGATGTTGGAGCCGATCACGATACCGATGCCCTGAGTGATCAGGTTGAAGAAGGATTGCGCGCGGGACCGCGCCTCGGCGTCGAACTTGCGATCGACATAGATCTGGCCGGACACGATCAGGAAATCGTAGCAGATGCCGTGGATGATGATGCCGAGCAGCACCATCGGCATGATTGCGGTCGAGCCCTGATAGCCGAAGCCGAAGAGCAGGAAGCGAACCGCCCAGGCGCCCATCCCGACCACCAGCACCCATTTGATGCCCAGCCGGAAGAGCACGAACGGCAGGCTGACTAGGATCAGCGATTCGAAGATCTGCCCCGCCGTCTGGATGCCGGTCGCCTCGATCCGCGTCCCGAACAATGTCAGATGCAGGTCCTTGTCGGCGAAGAAGGTGTTGCCATAGGCGTCGTAGAAGCTTCTCGGCGTCATCAGCGCCAGGGTGCAGGCGATGAAAATCCAGAACGCCGTCTCGCGGTGGCGCAGGATGACGTCCAGCCCCAGCACCGCCGACGCGCTGACGATCCGCCCGCTTGCGCGCGGCGGCGTGTTCGGCAGAGTGAGGGCGTAGAGGCCCAGCGCGATATAGACGATCGCCGCTATCCGCATCGGCAGCGCGGTTTGCGCGGCCCCGGCGATCACGCCGACCAGCAGGCCTCCCACGATCCAGCCGATCGTGCCCCACACCCGGACGCCAGGGAACTCCCGGGCGATGTCGCTCATCGAGTTGAAGGCGATCGCGGTCGCGAGCGGAATGGTCGATGCGTAGAACAGGAAATGGAGCAGGCAGCCGAACAGGAAGAGTGATTGCGAGGTCTGGATCGTGGACACCCAGAAGAGGGCCACGCCCGCGCAGATCGACAGGATGCTCAACAGCTTCTCGGCCGCCATGAAGCGGTCCGCGATCATCCCGACGAACAGGGTGGAGGCGATCGTCGCGATGCCGACCATGCCATAGGCAGCGCCGATGATCGTGTCGAAATGCAGGCCCTTGCTCATATAGGTGCTGAGCGGAACTAGCCAGACGCCCCATGCGAAATATTGCGCGAACATCATGACCGACAGCCGCAATTTGACCATGTGCAGCACCCCTTCAGAGCCAAGGCATGACCTTGGCGGACCTCTCACCCGGCAGGAATTTGGCGCTTAGAAAAACGCCACCCGATACCGTCACTTACCTCGATCTTCGCCGAGTCCTCGATCGGCCAAAACAATCATGAGATCGATCTCATTGCAAGCGCAAATTGACGGGATCGGAGACGTCGGGTCAAGGCGGGGTAGGCGATTGCCCGGGGGCGGGCCCCATGCTTTGCCGGGCGATGATCTCATAGGGCAGCGTGGCATAGACTGGCTGCGTCTGCCGGCCGCTCAATATGTCGACCAGGAGCTCGACCGTTTTCCGCCCGATTTCCGCCATCGGCTGGCGCACGGTAGCGAGCGGCGGATCGACATAGCGTGCCATCTGGATGTCGTCGAAGCCGACGACCGACACATCGCCCGGGCACGAAATGCCAGCAGAGCGCGCCGCCGCCAGTGTCCCGATCGCCATCTCATCGCTGAAGCAGAAAATGGCGGTGGGGCGTGGGGTGCATGCGAACAGAGTCAACGCCGCGCGGCGACCGGATTCGATGGAGAAGTCGCCATTTTCGATCACGAGGTGCGCGGCCAAGCCCTGATCCTCTGCCGCCTTTTGCGCGCCGGCCAGGCGGTCCCGGGTCAGCGGACTGTCGGCGGGTCCGATGATGACTGCGATGTCGCGATGGCCCAATCGATAGAGCGATTGCATGACTTGATAGCCCGCACCCGCATTGTCGATATGGGCGCTCGATACGCCGAGCGATGGCGTAAACTCGCAGCCGTTGACGATCGGTGCACGGCTGCCGTCGCGTTCGAGGATGGTCGCCAGGACCGTGGGCAGGCGGTGGCCGAGGAAGATGATGCCGTCCGCCTCCCGGCGATTGAGCATGTCCGCATATTGTTCCTCGCGCTCGCGCTCGTTGCGCGTATCGCCCAGCAGAACCGCATAGCCCGCTTTCTGCGCCGCTTCCTCGACCCCGCGGATAACGCGGGAGAAGAACGGATTGGAGATATCCGGGACGGTCACGATGATCCGGCCGGTTCGCATCGTGCGCAGGCTCGCCGCTACCGAATTGCGGCTATAGCCAAGCTCCTGCACGGCCTTCAGCACCCGGTACCGCGTCGTTTCCGCGACCAACTCCGGCGCGGACAGCACGCGGGCCGCCGTCGCTCTCGAGACGCCAGCGGCCTGCGCGACATCGCGAATAGTTGTCATGGGCGAATGGTCGTCACGGTAAGAGAATATCGGGGGCAATGGCCGCGGCGCGACGATTGGTGTGAGCGATGAGCAGCCCGTGACAACGCATAGCGGCACATTTGCGATCGACCGTCCAATTGACAAGCCCTCTTTCCGCAACGACGAGGTCCCGGCCGCCATGGGCGAGCCATTTCATCCAGCAGCCGTGACGGCTGGTTTCGATCGTCTTGCGCGGTTGCCGCTTCCTGTATCGGCCAATGGACCATGCGGCTGGTTCGTCGAAACACCGTTTCGCGGCGCGGATATCGCCGGCGAACATCGGCCCAAACCTGTTCCACCAGTGCCGTACGGTTTCGTGGCAGATGTCGATACCGCGCTCGCTAATCGTCAGCTCCTAACGATGAATAGGGAATTTTCTGGCGGCAAAGGTTAAACCGTACTGCCGGCTGACCGAGCAGAGAAAACGGTGAGATTCTCCGCGATAAATGCCGGTCTACCAGTCTCTGCGATACGGAAGGAGGCCGGGAATGTCGCAGTTCTGCGCCGAAAACGGCGCTTTAGGCCAAGCGGACGGGGCAAGAGCAGACCGGCTGGCGGAGCGGGAGGGATTCGAACCCTCGATACGCTTTTGACGTATACTCACTTTCCAGGCGAGCGCCTTCGACCACTCGGCCACCGCTCCGCATTGCCGGGAAGCGTCGCCCCTAGAGATACCCGCGCCGCCGCGCAAGCGCTTGCCGGATCGGGCATCGCTGTGGCAGCCTCCGGTTCATGCCGATCCTGCTCTCGCTCGCCCTCGCGCTCGCCGGTCAACCCGCCGCCGACACCCCGAAAAAACCCGTGACCAAGCCGCCGCTGTCGCCGACCGAGATCGCCAACAAGGCGCCGGCCGCCGCGTGGCGGACGATTGCGGATGACGACATCCTGATCTTCACGCTGGCTAACGGGCGCAAGGTGATCGTCCAGCTCGCACCCGCTTTCGCGGCCCAGCACGTCGCGCGGATGCGGACGCTTGCCAATAAAAAATGGTGGGACGACACCAGCGTCTATCGCATCCAGGACAATTATGTCGCGCAATGGGGCGACGTGACCGAGAAGAAGAAGCTGCCCGATGGGGTCGCCGACGTCGGCCCCAGCGAATATACGCGGGCAGGGGGGCTGCCGGTGGTGCGCCTGACGCGGCCCGACAGTTTCGCGTCGATCGCCGGCTTCACCGCCGACGGCTGGCCAGCCGCTTCCGACGGCAAGCGCAGCTGGCTGACGCATTGCTATGCGATGGTCGGCGTCGGCCGCGATCTCGCGCCGTCGGTCGGCAGCAGCGCCGAACTCTATGCGGTGATCGGCCATGCGCCGCGCGCGCTCGACCGCAACATCGCGCTGGTCGGACGCGTGATCGAGGGGATCGACGCTTTGTCCTCGCTCGAACGCGGCACGGGCAAGCTCGGCTTCTACGGCGACGGGCAGAAGCCGACCCCGATCGTCAGCGCGCGGTTGGCGAGCGCATTGCCACCCGGCGAGCGACCGCGTTTCGAATATCTATCCCCAGCCAGCCCCGATTTCGCGCGCTACCTCCATGCTCGCGAAAACCGCGAACCGCCGTTCTTCACCGTTCCCGCGGGGGGCGCCGATATCTGCAACGTGCCCGTTCCGGTACGTCGCAAGACCTGACCGCCGTATCGCAAGACTTAGGGTCTGTACTCGATTCGCGCCGCTATCGAGTACAGACGCTTGAGGTGCACCTACGAATTCTTGCCATGATCCACGCTGGCGGCGCCGCATTGCCGCCCCATATCGCGGCTAGTCAAAAAATGCCCGGGTCAGGCGGGAAAATCGGGAAATCGTTATGTTGTCGCTGATTATCATGGCGCTGGCGCTTGCCGATCAGACCGCGCCGGTGCCGGCTGCGCCGTCGGTGGCGCCTTCGGTCGATGGCGTATGGAGCAATCCGGCGGGCTCGGTGCAGGTGCGCACGGGGAAATGCAGCGACAAGATCTGCGGTTGGATCGTCTGGGCAAGCCTCAAGGCGCAGGAGGATGCGCGCAAGAAGGGCGTCAGCCAACTGATCGGCACCGCGCTGCTGCGCAGCTATCACGAGACCAACCGCGGCCATTGGGCGGGTCAGGTCTATGTGCCCGACATGCAGTCGACTTTCTATTCGACGATCACGATGGTCGATCCGCAGACGCTCAACATCAAGGGCTGCATCCTGGGCGGGCTGCTCTGCAAGGCGCAGATCTGGCGTCGCGTCGCGAGCCCGGCCGCGATGGCGACGCGCTAGGTAACGGCGGAGCCGAAAAAGCTTAGCTGCCGACCCAGTCGGCCACCTCGCCGGCGACCTGATTGGCGGCCTGGTTGAGCGCCGGGCCGACCGCATTGGCGTCGATCTGGGTCAGCGCCACACGCGCCTCGAACTTCTTCTTCTCGACCTTGCTCGCGTCGCTTCGGATCAGCGAGCCTTCGAAGGTCACCACCGCTTCGTGCGTGGTGCCATCGATTCCGAAATTGCGCAGCTCACCCGACAGGCGCGCGCCGGGGTCGCTGAACGACTGCGCCGGGGTCAGCACGACGCGGCCGGTCTTTGCGGCGATCGTGTCCGACATCAGGCGCGCGAACAACCGCTGCGGCGCTTCGACCCAGGCGACGTCGGCGACATAGGCAAGCTGGTCGCCGGTCTGGACGGGCACGCGCGCGACCGCCAGCGATTGCGGGACCACCGGCACCTGGATGGTCACGGTCTTGGCGCTCGCCGAATTCTGCGTCGACCCGACCGGCAATGATGCCGTAGAGTTGATCGTCAGCAGCACCTTGGGTGGCTTGCCGCCGAGACTAAGGCAGCCCGCCAGCGGCAGAGCGAGGAGCAGGGGGAGAAATCGCTTCGTCATCTCACTTGCCCTTGTAATCGGGGAGCTTGGGACTGCCGACGATCGACCCGGCGCCGCCGCGATCGATCTTGTCGGCGACCGACGACAGCGACTGCGACATCTGGCGCAGATCGTGGATCAGCTGGCCGAGCTCGGGAATGGTCTGTTTGGAGAAACTCTGCAGCCCGGGTCGCGCATCGCCGATCGCGGCGTCGAGCGTGTCCATCGACTTCTGCGCCGATGCCACCGCCTTGTTGAGGTTGCCGACGGCCGGCTTGACGTCGTTGGCGAGCAGGCCGTTGGTGGTCGCGGCGAGATCGCCGATCTGTTGCGATGCCACGCCTGCCTTCTGGATCGCGATCCGCGTCTCGGCCAGCGTCGCGGCGATTTCCGGTCCGCGATCGGACAATGCCTTGCTCAGCTTGTTGGTGTTGTCGAGGATGCCGGCGATCGACGCCTGGTTGCGGTCGCTCAACAAGGCGGCCAGGCGTTCGGTCAGCGTGGTCAGGCGCTCGAGCAATTGCGGTGCGTTGGACAGCAATGCGCCAAGCCCGCCCGGCTTGGCGGGGATCAGCGGCACGCCCAGCGGACACGCGCTGTTCGAACAATCGATCAGCGGACGTCCCGCCTGCGCGCCGTCGAGCTGGACGGTCGACGGACCGGTGAAGCTGCCCTGGATCGCCGCAGTGGTGCCAAGCAGGATCGGCGTCTTGTCGTCGACCGACACGCGCACGCGGACGAATTCGGGCGACTTGGCGTCGAGCTTGATGTCCTTGACCTGGCCGATCGGTACGCCCGAGAAATTGACCGCCGACCCCTTGGCCAGGCCGTCGACCGATTGCTTGAACAGGATGTCGTATTCGCGCTTGCCCTCGGCACCGAAGCGCGAGATCCACACCATGAACAAGGCAAGCACGGCGAGCAGGATCAGCACGACCCCGCCGACCAGCACATGGTTGGAACGCGTTTCCATCAGTCAGCCCCTGCCTTACCCGCGGCCGCTTCCTGCGTCGCGACGGCCGCGCGCCCGCGCGGCCCCTTGAAATATTCCTCGATCCACGGGTGATCCAACGCGATCAGCTCGTCGATCGTGCCGACCGCGATCACTTTCCCGTCGGCGAGCACCGCGACACGGTCGCAGATCGCATAAAGCGAGTCGAGATCGTGCGTGATGAGGAACACGGTCAGCCCCATCGTCCGCTGCAGCGACAGCGTCAGCTCGTCGAACGCCGCGGCACCGATCGGGTCGAGCCCCGCGGTCGGCTCGTCGAGGAACAGCAATTCGGGATCGAGCGCCAGCGCACGCGCCAGCCCGGCGCGCTTGCGCATGCCGCCCGACAGTTCGGCGGGATATTTGGGCCCGGCATCGGCGGGCAATCCGGTCATCACCACCTTGTATGACGCGATCTCGTCGAGCAGCGCCGGGTCGAGGCTGGGGTAGAATTCCTTGATCGGGACTTCGACATTCTCGGCGACGGTCAGCGTAGAGAATAGAGCGCCGCCCTGAAACAATACGCCCCAGCGCTTGCGGATCTCGATCGCCTCCGTCTCCTCAAGGTCGATCGTGGGTTCGTCGAACACGGTGATCTCGCCCTCATCGGGCACCTGCAGCCCGATGATCGACCGCATCAGCACCGACTTGCCGGTGCCCGATCCGCCGACCACGCCCAATATCTCGCCGCGCCGAACGTCGAGATTGAGGTCCTCGTGCACGACCTGATCGCCAAACGAATTCTTGAGGCCGCGGACGCGGATGACAATATCGTCGTCCGCCATCAGATCCAGCCGATCGACGAAAAGAACACCGCGAAGAACGCGTCGAGCACGATTACCAGAAAAATGCCCTGGACCACCGCGGCGGTGGTGCGCAGCCCGACTTGTTCGGCATCGGCTTCGACCAACATGCCCTGGAAGCACCCGGCGATGGCGATGATCGCACCGAACACCGGCGCCTTGATCAAGCCGATATACACATCGCTCATCGGCACGACCTCGCGGATGCGTTGGATATAGGTGACCCACGGGATGTCGAGCGTCGCCCAGCACAACAACCCACCGCCCATGATCGCGACCAGCGCCGAGTAGAAACCGAGCAACGGCATCATGAACACCGCGGCGAGAACGCGCGGTACGACCAGTGCTTCCATCGGCGACACGCCGATCGTGCGCATCGCGTCGATTTCCTCGGTCAGCTTCATCGTGCCGATCTGCGCCGCGAACGACGATCCCGATCGCCCGGCGACCATGATCGCGGTCATCAGCACGCCCAGTTCGCGCATGCTCAGGCGTCCGACCAGGTTGATCGTATAGACCTCCGCGCCGAACTGACGCAGCTGCACCGCGCCTTGCTGCGCGATGACGATCCCGATCAGGAAGCTCATCAATCCGATGATCCCCAGCGCGGAGACGCCGACCACTTCGAATCGTTGCACTGTCGCGTTGAAACGGAACCGACGCGGCGGGACGAAGATGCTCTTGAAGATCGACGCGAACGCGAGTGTGGTCGCGCCGAGGAAGCCGAGCAGGCCGACCATCGTCTTGAACGTCTGGATCGTCGCCTCGCCGATCTCGTCCAACACGCGGTAGAAAGCCGGAACGTGCTGCGCGCGGATGATGACCGGCTGATCGGCCGCCTGGACCTGATCGAACAGATGCTGCGCGTCCGCGTTCAGCCCCTTGATGTCGGCGCCCGTCCGCTTCGCCAGGCGATGGATCGTCCAGGCGCCGATCGTGTCGAGCCGCTCGATCCCCATCAGGTCGATATGCTCGACCTTGCCGTCATAGGCTGCGAGCCGCTCGGGCAAATCGCCGAGTTTCGCGAGCGACAAGCTGCCGGTGAAGCGGAGCGTGCCGCCGGCAGAATCGTCGGTAAAGGCAGCTGGAGCGCTCATCCGCTTCTATCCATGGGCGATTGCGACTGGATCGGCAATAACTTGTGGGTAAGTGCCGCAACCGTTTCAGCTCGTCGAAATCGAGTCTAAGGCATTGGTGATGCAGCGGCTCGCCATCTACGACATGGACAAGACGATCACCCGATCGCCGACCTGGACACCGTTCCTGCGCGCCTGGGCGACGCGGCGGCCATGGCGAATGGCGGCGCTGGCGGCGAGCGTAGGCCCGGCGGCACTCTATTTCGGCAAGCGCATCGATCGCGCGCGGTTGAAGGAGATGACGCAACGGCTGGTGATGGGGCGGCGCGCCGCCACCACAGCGGTCGAACGCGTCGCCGGACGCTTCGCCTCGAACGTCGTCAGCGGCAAGGTGTGGGACGATGCCCGCGCGCGTATCGCCGCCGATCGGGCGGCCGGTTATCGCGTGGTGATGGCGACGGCCTCGTACGATTTCTACGTCCGTCCGATCGCCGCCGCACTGGGTATCGCCGACGTTATCGCGACGCCCTCGACCGTCGAGCACGGCCGGTTGCTGCCGCGCATCGCCGGTGAAAATTGCTACGGGGAGGCCAAGCTTCGCATGATCGAGGCGTGGATGGCGCGCGAGGGGATCGCGCGCGGGGACGCTTATGTCCGCTTCTATTCGGATCACGTTTCCGACGCGCCGACGCTTGACTGGGCCGACGAGGCGTTTGCGGTCAACCCGCACGCGCCGTTGCTGGCGCTGGCCCGGGACAAGGGCTGGGAAGTGCTGCGCTGGCGATAGCGGCGCAAAGGAGGATAGGTCCGGGTGACGGGCTTGCATGGTGCTCCTGCGAAAGCAGGAGCCCAGGACCCCAAGCGATTCCCTTTGTAACCCTGGGCCCCTGCTTTCGCAGGAGCACTGATGTAACGGGCTAAAGAAGCACATCCACCGTATGGATCGCGAGTCCGACCAGTCCGCCGACCAACGTCCCGTTGATCCGGATATATTGCAGGTCGCGTCCGACCGCATTTTCCAGTCGCCAGGTGATCGTCCGCGCGTCCCATCCGCGCACCGTCTCCGACACCAACCGGACGATGGCGTCGCCGTAATCGGCCGCGGTGCCCACCGCCGCACGGCGCGCGAAGCGGTTGATCGTGCTGGCGAGCTCGGCATCGTCCTGCAATGTCGTGCCGAGCTGGCGCAGCGCCTCGCCGAACCTCCCGGCGATCATCGCATCGGGATCGCGTGCGATCTTGAGCATCGCGCCGCGCATCTGTTCCCAGATACCCTGCCACCAGTCGCTCAGCGCGGGGTTGTCGAGCATCTCCGCTTTGAATCCCTCGACGCGGTCGCGCATCGCCGGATCGTGCTGGAGGTCGTGCGCGAGCTGGGCCAGGCCTTCCTCCGCCTTGGCGCGCAATGGGTGGTCGGGCTGCGACGCCATGTCCTGGATCATGCCGTCGAGGCCGGCGATGATCTTGTTGGCCAGCGTCTCGTCGAGGCCGGTCCAGCGCATCAGCGATCCGGCGCGCTCGTGCACCATCGCGCGAATCACCGGCTCGTTGGCGGACAGCACCTTGGCCGACCATTTGATGATGCCGTCGAGTAGCGGGACGTGGCGATTGTCGGCGATCGCCACGGTCAGCGCATTGCCCAGCAGCGGCGAGATTTCGAGCGAGCGCAGCCGCTGCGCCAATGTCGTCCGCACCATCCCGCCGAGCCGTTCCTGGTCGAGTGATTCGAGCATGTCGGCGGCAAGCCGTGATGCGCCCCGCCGCAGGCGGCCCTCGGTCGCTCCCTTGGGGCTCGCCAGCCAGCGCCCCGCGGCGCCGGCGACGTCGAGCCCCTGCATGCGGCGCGCGACGACGCGCGGGACGAGGAAATTGTCGCGCAGGAACTGCGCGAGCGTGTCGCCGATGCGGTCCTTGTTCCGCGGCACGATCGCGGTGTGCGGGATCGGCAGACCGAGCGGATGGCGGAACAAGGCGGTGACCGCGAACCAGTCGGCGAGCCCGCCGACCATCGCCGCTTCGGCGAAGGCGCGAACGAATCCCCAGACGGGATGCCGATCGCTCAGCCCGCGCGCGACCAGATACACCAAGGCCATCGCCACCAGCAGCGCGGTGGCGACCAGCCGCATCCGCCTGAGAGCGGGTGGCGCGGTGGCCGGGCCGGGAATGGTCAGTCGCGCCAGCTTCATGCCCGAAACAATCCCCCAAAGCGGGGATTGTTCAAGCCCGCGATGCACTTGGTCGTCACTCGGCTGGTTGTGGCCCCTGTTCGCCATGGTCATAGCCGATCGGCTTGGGCGCATCGGGATGGTCGAGCAGCGGCCTGGTGTCGTCGCCCGGGCGATAGGTCAACAGCACGCGGCGCAGCCACGGCCCGGCCCATTCCTCGATCCCCACCGCCAGGCTGAAGCTTGCCGGTACGATCAGCAGCGTCAACGCGGTCGACAGGATCAGGCCGCCGATCACGACGATGCCCATCGGCGCGCGCCACGACGCGTCGCCCGACAGCGATACCGCGGTCGGGACCATGCCCGCGACCATCGCGACCGTGGTCATCACGATCGGCTGGGCGCGCTTGTGTCCGGCATCCTCGATCGCGGCCAGGCTGTGCACGCCCTTGCTCATTTCCTCGAGCGCGAAGTCGATCAGCAGGATCGAGTTCTTGGCGACGATCCCGATCAGCATCAGCAGGCCGATATAGACTGGCATCGAGATCGGCTGGCCGGCTATCCACAAGGCGATCAGGCCGCCTAGCGGCGCCAGCAGCAGCGACCCCATGTTGACGAACGGCGGCAGGACGCGGCGATAGAGCAGCACCAGCACTGCGAGCACCAGGAATATGCCGGCGACCACGGCGACCAGGAAGTTGTTGATCATCTCCGCCTGCCACTTGGCCTGGCCGAGCGTCAGTTGCTGCACGCCAGTGGGCAGATGCTGCATGATCGGCAGCGCGTTGATTTCCTTCCACGCCTGGCCCGACACCAGCGGCTTGCCAGTCTTGGGATTGAGCCCCAGATCGGCGCCGATCGTCAGCTGGCGCTGCAGCTGGACGCGTTCGATCTTCGATGGACTGGCGCCGAAGCCGATATCGGCGACGGTCGACAGCGGCACCGATCCGCCGTTGATCGTCGACACCGGGATATTCTCGATCGTCGCCATCCGCGCGCGCGCCGTTTGTTCGAGCGCGACGGTGATCGGCACCTGGCGATCGCTGAGTGAGAATTTCGCCTTGTTCTGGTCGATGTCGCCCAGCGTCGCGAGGCGCACCGCGCTCGACAGCGCTTGGGTGGTCACACCCAGATTGGCGGCGAGGTCGAACCGCGGGCTGACCACCAGCTCGGGCTGTTGCAAATCGCCCTGGATACGCGGCGCGGTGACCGATTTCAGTTTCGACAGCTGCTGCACGATCGTCTGCGCGGTCGAGGTCAGCAGCTTGGGATCATCACCGCCCAGCACGATGGTGATGTCGCGTCCGCTCGATCCCCAGCCTTGCTGCGAGCGGAACGAGACACGCGCGTCTGGGATCGCGGCCAGGGTCGGCGCCAGCCGGCGCTCGAACTGGACACTCTTGAGATCCTTGTCCTTCTTGAAGATCGCGGTGACGCGACCACTGCCGACGAAGGCGCGCGAATAGACGTCCTCGACCTGCGGCTGCTTCTTGAGCAGGATCGCGACCTTGTCGACGACCGTCTGGGTCTGGGCCAGCGTCGTACCCGGCACCATCTCGACGCTCGCCGTCGACGCATCCTGATCCTGATCGGGCTGGAACGACTGCGGCAGGATCGCGAAGAAAAACACCGTCATCGCCAGCGCCGCCGCGCCCGCCACGATCGACGACCAGCGGTGGCGCAGCGTCCAGCGCAGCGCCGCCATGTACCAGTTCATCATCCGGCCTTCGCCGTGCGAGGCGTGGCCCTTGGCCTTGAGGAAATAGGCCGCGATCATTGGCGTCAGCAAGCGCGCGACGGCGAGCGACATCAGCACCGAGGCGACGACGGTCAGGCCGAAATTCTTGAAGAACTGGCCCGACACGCCCGGCATCAGGCCGACCGGCAGGAACACCGCGACGATCGACATGGTGGTAGCGAGCACCGCCAAACCGATTTCGTCGGCGGCATCGATCGCCGCCTGATAGGCGGTCTTGCCCATGCGCATGTGTCTGACGATGTTCTCGATCTCGACGATCGCGTCATCGACCAGCACGCCCGCCACCAGGCTCAACGCGAGCAAGGTCATCTGGTTGAGCGTGAAGCCCAGCTGCTGCATCACGAAGAAGGTCGGGATCGCCGATAGCGGGATGGCCAGCGCCGAGATCGCGGTCGCCCGCCAGTCGCGCAGGAACAGGAACACGACCAGCACGGCGAGACCCGCGCCTTCGTACATCGCTTCCATCGCCGAGTGATATTGCATCTCGGCATATTGGACGTTGTTGAAGATCAGCTTGAACTTGACCTTGGGATTCTTCTTCTCGAGGTCTGCGAGCTTCTTTTCGGCGCCGTGGAACACGGTGACGTCCGACGCACCCTTGGCGCGCTGAAAGTCGAACGAGATGACCTGCGCACCGTTGAGCTGCGACGCCGAGCGCTGCTCGGCGAATTGATCGACCACTGTCGCGATGTCGGTCAGGCGTACCATCCGGCCACCGCCGACCGAAATCTGCGTCTGGCCGAGCGCATAGGCGTCCTTGGCGTTGCCGAGCACGCGCACATTCTGTTCGGAGCCGGCGATCTCGGCGCGCCCGCCCGCGGCGTTCATGTTGACCTGGCGCAGCTGCGCGTTGACCTGGCTGGATGTCAGGCCGAGCGACTGCAGCTTGTCGGGATCGAGCTTAACGCGAATCTCACGATCGACGCCGCCATTGCGGTCGACCGTCGCCATGCCGGAAACCGACTGCAATTCCTTGGTGACATTGTTGTCGATGTACCAGCTCAGCTGCTCGACCGTCATGTCGGTCGAGATCGCGGCATAGCTGGCGAGATCGTTGCCGGTGGTGTTGGCGCGCTCGACCTGCGGCTCGAGGATACCGTCGGGCAAGTTGCCACGAATCTGTTGCAGCGCGCTGCGCACGTCCTCGACCGCGCGGTCGATCGGCGTGCCGATGTCGAGCTGGACGATCGTGACCGAACTGCCTTCGGTGACGTTCGAATTGATCTCGTCGATGCCCGACAGGCTGCGGACCGCGGCCTCGACCTTTTGCGTAACCTGGTTCTCGAGCTCGGTCGGTGCCGCGCCCGGCTGCGAGACCGAGACGATCACCACCGGAAAGTCGATGTCCGGATCGTTGTTGACCTGCATCGTCGCGAAGCTGACGAGGCCGGCCACCGTCAGCATGAAGAACAGGACGAGGCTGGGGACCGGGTTGCGGATCGACCAGGCGGAGATGTTGCGGAAGCTCATGGGATGGCCTCTTTAAAGCTTGCGCAGGATCGGCTTGATCTTCTGCCCCGGACTCAGGAACGCACCTGCCGACAGGACGACGCGCTCGTTGCCTGCCAGGCCGTCGATGATCGCGACGCCGCGGTCGGTGACTTCGCCGGTCTTGATCGCGCGGCGTTCGACCTTGTCGTCCTTGACCAGGATATAGACGAAATTGCCGTTGATATCTGTCTGGATCGCCGAATTGGGCAGGATCGGCGAGGTGTTGGCGCCGCCATAGATGGCCGTCGAGGCGAAGCCGCCGGGACGCAGCGCCGCATTGTACGGGATCGCGACGCGCACCACGCCGCGGCGCGTCTGCGGGTCGATGACCGGCGGCAGCTGCCACACCTGGCCGCTATAGGACTGACCGCCGCCGACCGGAGTCACGTCGGCGCGCGAGCCGACCGTGATGCCCTTGATGTCGCTTTCGGCGACTTCGGCGCGCAGTTCCATCTCGCCGCCCTTGGCCATGCGGAACAGGGTGCCCGAGCCCGAACTGATGATCTGGCCCGGTTCGACCGAGCGAGTCAGGATGAGACCGGCGGCCGGCGCGCGGATGTCGAGCCGCGCATTGCGCGCCTGCGTCTCGGCAAGCTGCGCCTGTGCGACCTTCACGCGGGCATTTGCCGAATCGCGGGTCGCGCCAAGCCGTTCGAGGTCCGCCTTGGAGATGAAGCCGCGACCGACCAGCGCCTGGGCGCGATTATATTCGCTCTGGGCGATCGCCGCGTCCGACTTGGCCACCGCGATCGAGGCGGCGAGACTGCTCGCGGTCTGTGCCTGGACCGAGCGGTCGACGGTTGCCAGCACCTGCCCCGCGCCGACCCACTGGCCCGGTTGGACCAACACCGCGGTTACACGGCCGCCTTCGCCGGCGACGCCGACGGGCATGTCGACCCGCGCGGCGAGCGACCCCGTCGCCGACACCATGCGGTCGACCGAGTTACGCCCCGGTGAGCCGACCGACACGGTTGGCAGCTGATCCTCGGGCGCGCCGCTGGCGGTCGTACCGCCGGTCCCCGCCGCCGGCTTGGCGGCCGGACGCATCATGAAGAATGCGGCGGCCAGCACGACGATGATCGCGGCGATTCCGCCCATGATCAACCAGCGACGCCGTGGCGTCCCGGTCTCATCAGTGAGCGCATACATGCCGCTCGACTCGTAATTCATGTCAGCCACGTTCCCCATGTGCCCTGTCATTGAGGCACCGGTAGGGCCTCCGCTGCTACTGTATTATAGAAATAAAGCACCGACCTCAAGAGGCTCGGTGCACTGCATCAAATATGCCCTTTTCGGCCCAGAATCGCAACACGCAACGCCATTTCGTATCAGAAACGGTTGCAATCGCCGGCGCTTTGGGTGGACGGTGCGTCACCGCCCGTCGCAAGGCGGTTAGGAGGGAAGCTCGATGCCCGAAAGATCGATTCTAGGATGGCTGCTGATCGGCCTTGTCGCCGGCGTATTGGGCAAGTTCGTCATGCCGGGCAAGGATCCCGGTGGGTTTATCGTCACGATTCTGATCGGCATCGCCGGCGCCTTGCTGGCCGGCTTTGTCGCGCAGACGATGAACTGGACGCTGGTCGGCGGGTGGCAGAATTATGCGGCGGCGACCGCCGGCGCGATTGTGCTGCTCATTCTGTACAGACTGGTCGTCAGCCGCCGCGTTTAGCGTGCGGTTCGTTCAGGTTCGCGTAGGCCGCCCCGTGGCAATGGCCATGTCCGACGGAACGCTCCGTCATGTCTGGAGACCGAAATGCGTTTGCTTGCCACCGCCGCCGTCATCACGCTGACGTCGCTCGCGATCACTCCGGCGATCGCCCAGTCGACGCCGCTGGCGTCGGCGCCGGCGATCATTCCCGATGGGACGTTGCTCGACATCACCGCGACCGGAAAGACCACCCGCGTGCCCGATCTGGCGACGATCCGCGCGGGCGTGGTGACCGCGGCGCCGACCGCGGCGGCGGCGCTGTCCGACAATGCCAGGCGCATGAGCGCGGTGCTGGCATCGCTGAAGGGAGCGGGTATCCAGCCCCGTGACGTCGCGACCGCCAACGTCTCGTTGCAGCCGCAATATCGGTATGAGGACAACAAGCCGCCGGTCATCACCGGCTATCAGGCGACCAACAACGTCTCGATCCGCTTTCGTGACATCGCCAAGTCCGGCCAGATCCTCGATGCGCTGGTGGCGCAGGGCGCCAACCAGATCGACGGACCCAATTTGTCGCTCGACCAGCCCGATGCCGCGCTCGACGAGGCGCGCGTCGATGCGGTCAAGCGCGCCCAGGCGCGCGCCGAGCTGTATGCCAAGGCCGCGGGCCTGTCGGTATCGCGCATTCTGACGATCGCCGAAGGCGGAGAGATTGCCGGCCCCCAGCCACCAATGCCGGTCTATCGCATGGCCGCCGCGAAGGCAGCGGACACCCAGGTCTTGCCGGGCGAAAGCGATGTCACTGTAACGATCACGGTGCGCTTCCTGCTCAAATGACGAGAAAGGGGCCGCTCCCATTACGGGAACGGCCCCATCCGTCTCGTTCGCGACCCGGGAAGATCTAGCGAAACCGCCCGCGGTTGATCAGGGCGAGGATCGCCAGCAGGATGATCGCGCCGACTACCGAATAGATGAACGTGTGGATCGTGATCGCCTCGTTGATCCCGGCGCCGAACAACCATCCGGCGATTACCGCGCCAATGATGCCAACGACGATGTTGACGATGATCCCCGACCCGCCGCCGCGCACGACCAGGCTGGCCAGCCAGCCCGCGAGGCCGCCGACGACGAGCCAGATGATGATGTTCTCAAGCATATCGCGCTCCTCTCGGCCTAGCGGACGCGGCCGCGATTGATCAGGTTGAGCACCAGCAACAGGATCAGGGCACCGACAAAGGCGGCAAGCAATGCCCCCACCGAGGGCGGCCAGACGCCGATCGAACCCGAACCGGGAAAGAATACGCCGAGCAAGCCGTTGCCGATGAACGACCCGACAATACCGACGACGATGTTGAGAATGAGCCCCTGCTGGGCGTCGGTGCGCATGACGATGCTGGCCAGCCAGCCGATCACGCCTCCGATGACGATCAGAAGAATCCAATACATCGCAACCCTCCTATTCGACCCGATCTGGTGCGATCGGTCTTGGGGTTACGACTCTTCAGGGGGAATAAATGTTCCGCCCCCGTTTTGAGCGGGGGCGGCGGCGTCAGTATTTCTGCTGGCGCTCGTAGAGGCTCTTGTAGTGCTGGATGCGCGTCACGCGCAGCCCCGGCATGCCCGAACGATCGATCGCGCGCTGCCAGCCGGCGAATTCCTCGACGGTCAGATTATACCGGTCGCACACTTCGTCGACGGTCAGCAGACCGCCATTGACCGCCGCGACGACTTCGGCCTTGCGGCGCACGACCCAACGCGTCGTGTCCGCTGGAGGCAGCGTGTCGAGAGTCAGGGGCTCCCCAAGGGGGCCGATCACCTTTGCGGGGCGTATTTTCTGGTTCTCAATCATTCACTACCTCGATTGGGGCGGGGGGCCCCCACTCACTTTGGCTAAAACGACCGTTAGCGGCCGGACTTGAACATCGATTGAAGCGTCTAGGTAAACACGCTCTTCATTCTTGGCCCCAATTCACGATCCGGGCGGCGACATCCGCGTCGAACGCGCCGGAGGGTGGGAAGAAGACCGAAGATTCAAACACTCGCGGAAAAAGCCGAGTCTGGGTCAGCGCGGTCGGGCTTGCCGCCTGGCGCGCCGAAATGCCGACCATCAGCACCGCCAGGTCGGGTGGCAACACCGCGACCGACGCATCGTGATCGAATCTCAGATAACTCAGGTCCACGCTTCACTCGCCTGCATTTGAACAGAATCGAGGGTGTACCCACTTTGCCCTAAAGGTCCGTAAAGACGCCGTTCGTGGCAGCTTAACCTGCCGACGTCGGCCGCTTACCTAGGCAAAGCACGCCGACATCCCTATTGAGCGCGGCATAAGCAATGACCGAAGCCGACTTCCAACTGGGTCCCGACCTGTCGGGCAAGCGTATCGTCGTCGCCATGTCCGGCGGAGTCGATTCGTCGGTCGTGGCCGCGCTCGCCGCGCGCACGGGCGCCGAGACGATCGGCATCACACTTCAGCTCTACGATCATGGCGAAGCGGTCGGGCGCGCGGGCAGCTGCTGTGCCGGACGCGACATTCGCGACGCGCGCGCGGTGTGCGACCGGCTCGGCATCGCGCATTATGTCCACGACCATGAAAGCGCGTTCCGCGACGCGGTGATCGACCAGTTCGCCGACGAATACGTCGCCGGCCGCACCCCGATTCCCTGCGTCCGCTGCAATATGGGGCCCAAATTCACCGATCTGTTCAAGCTGGCGCGCGACCTTGGCGCCGATTGCCTGGCGACCGGTCATTATGTCCGCCGAGTCGAAGGACCTGATGGCGCCGAACTCCATCGCGCTGCCGATCCCGCGCGTGACCAGAGTTATTTCCTGTTCGCGACGACGCGCGACCAGCTCGATTTCCTACGTTTTCCATTGGGCGGCCTGCCCAAGCCGCGCGTCCGCGAACTCGCCGCCGAACTGGGGCTGGGGGTCGCGGCCAAGCCCGACAGCCAGGACATCTGCTTTGTACCCGACGGCGATTATGCGAGCCTGGTCAAGAAGTTGCGCCCCGAGGCCGAAGCCGGCGGCGACATCGTCGACCTGGCCGGCCGCAAGCTCGGCGAGCATAAGGGGCTGATCCATTTCACCATTGGACAGCGCCGCGGGCTGGAGATCGGCGGCAGCCCCGAACCGCTCTACGTCGTCCGTCTCGACCCCTCGAGTCGGCGCGTGATCGTCGGCCCGCGCGCCGCGCTCGGCGTCGCCTCGGCGCGACTGTCCGACATCAACTGGCTCGGCGGCGGCTATGACGGTCCGATAACGGCCAAGGTGCGCAGCCTCGCCAAGCCGGTGCCCGCGCGACTGGTTGGCGATTGCGTGTTGTTCGACGATCCGGAATATGGCGTCGCACCGGGCCAGGCGGCGGTGCTCTACGCCGGCGACCGCGTGCTCGGCGGCGGCTGGATAGAGGAAACGCAGGCGGTGGAAGCGGCGCTGGCGGCGTGAGGGCGCGCTGAACCATGATCTTCGCCAAGCGCCTGCGTGACGGCGTTCGACGCGGCGATATCACTTGCAGCGTCCGTATCTGGCAAAGCCCGCGCGTTAAGGCCGGCGGCCTCTACCGGATGGAGGAGGGGCATATTCTGGTCGAGTCGCTCAAGCGGATTGCGATCGAGGACATTACGGGCGACCTGGCGCGGCGCTCGGGATTCGACGGCGTGATCGACCTGCTCAAGGTTGCCAAACACGGCAGCGGGACGAACGTCTACCTGGTCGAATTCGACTATATCGCGCCCAGCTAGGCGCGGCTCTTCAATCGCTGCTTTTGGGGAAGAACCGCTCGATCACGCTCGATGCCAGCCGCGCCGGGCGGAGCGTTTCGGCGTCGATGCAGCACCAGCTCGATTTGACCTCGGCCAGCACTTCCTCGCCGCGGTGGATGATCGTCTGGTAGAAAGCCCGCGCGCCCTGGACTTTTTCGAGCAGGAC
>Ga0307513_10002272_pt1 | contig 26814 bp, 13 predicted proteins | sample 15_EM_MG_FD_202174 | JGI IMG/M metagenome (GOLD analysis project Ga0307513, IMG submission 202174) | Populus trichocarpa ectomycorrhiza microbial communities from riparian zone in the Pacific Northwest, United States - 15_EM | ecosystem: Host-associated > Plants > Roots > Unclassified | place...
GAAGTTACAAGAATTGGGGACAACCGCCGGTCTCGGACAAGCAACTTGGAATGGTCATAGCTTTCGCCGCGGGGCAGCAACCTGGGCTGCTGAAGTTGGAATTTCGGAGTCCCAGATTCAGACTCTACGACGTTGGAGATCAGACGCATATAAGGGGTATATCGAATACTCACAGGAGGAACGAATATCTCTATCAGAGCGCTTTCAGGGAGCACGAGCAAGGCGTAGGTAAGATGGCTTGCTCACCTGCCTCGAAGTGGGGGAGGTCGTTGGCCACCGGACGGCAGGCAACTTAACTGCCACTTCACCTACCTGCCTCGGAGTGGGATATATCGGTGGCAACGATCCCAAGCGACAAGGGCAGCGACATTCCCCCAACGCCTACGACAGTGGACTTAGGAATGAAGCGTGCGAAAGGTTCAGATGGATACTGGGTTTCAGATTTCTTTATTTCTTCTTAGGGTTTTTTCATTCTCTCTTTATATCATCATCTTCATGTATTCACTTGGCTTTGCAAAAATTGGTGGCTATGTGCCCATAACGGGTATGACTGGTTTGATAGAGGTCAGCGCAGGGGAGAGCTGATCTCACCGGACAATAATACAGTTGAGAAGACTTCCTCGTTGTAACATGTCTACATGTTTCGGTAACGGTACACAGGAGCGTGCAGTGCAAGATCTCCTATGTTTAGTTGATTTATATTTAGTTTATTTGATTTGATTTTACCTCCGCCACTGTCTCTGAGTCAGATAGGCTATGCAATCGTATTACAATATTTAGTTTGCTTTGTTGGAAGTTTATATTTAGGATTCCGGGTATGGAATGGTCATGTAACACTGGCGATAGCTGAGCATTGTTTGTTTGATTCTTTGGTCTTGCAGGATTACAGGATTCCGGTATGTGCGCAGCTACTGGTAATGATCGTGATTGCAGGAAGGCTATCGCTCTGGGGTTTTTGTATTTAAACCAGTCTCCTGGCTAGCAGGTGACAGCAAACTTCGACAGACCCTCAGTCTAACAATTCACTTGGTTGAACGGCAATCCCTGAGTTCTATTTGTCCTTCAACTATTATCCTGCTAGCTACCGGTCCCTTGAAGCCTCCCTTAGCACCAGCGCTAGCAGGTCTATCGCCGGTCCTATTGTATTTTCGTTAGACAAGAATAAACCTGTTACACGCGTTCCTTCCCTTTCCACCACCCCTTCTTACCTGCTGGTAGACTTCCAAGGTACAATCTTCATGACCAAGGATACTGTTATACTTCCTGCCTCAGGTAGTATCTGTCACCTTCAATAATGTGGATGTTTGAGTAGTGCTGTTGTCTTTGTTTTTATTTCGTAGTTGATGAATCAGAGTTTTATGCTGTCACATAAGAAATTCGGGGTTGATGTGAATGTAAGAGGAAAGTAGTCTTGAGACAGCTGTTTACTCTGGTGTACCAAGGGTGGAGGTGAGCTGCAAAAGGTGAGTAAAGAGTCAAAGGGAATCAGCGTGCACTCAAGAAGGCAAAAAACATTCCATTGTTTGGCTCTAGAATTTGTGCCTTGCCGCGCATTTATTGTGGCTTGCATTGTGGGTTGCCTCCTAGTTGTGTGATAAGAAATACTGCGAGGGGTAGGCTCCAGCACTAATAGCTTATCAGATCTTATTTTTGAGATCCTAGTTTGAGATAAACTGCGCGGTACATATAAGACGCGGTACATATAAGATAGCTGTGGGGAACCTAACCCTGCTTCAGTGTGTATAGACCGACCAGGGCAGGGTGGTGCATTTTTTCTGGACGCACTCTGTCAACTACTATCGTAGTGTTAGCTCTATTCATGCTTTGGGGAGCAGTTCGCTAAGGGGTAGGCGATCCGGTGATCCCACCCAGAGTTGCTCGCCTAAGTTTTACTCTAGTATCTTAGTTATTTTCAGCCGCAAGTCAAATACTGGATCCCGCATTATTATCCTCGGCTGGGATAGAATGTTATCCGCCATAGAGTAGTCAGCCACTCTTTAAATTCCGACTTTAGTTAACCGAGCAGTTTCGAAGGATTTACGCCCCGATTATTAGAAAGCTAGGGTACATTATGAAAATGTATCAACCAACAGCGACCCCATACAGAGTACTCGAGTACTTGGCAACCGCAACGAATAGCAAGAGGGATTATCTTTATCTTCAGAGAACCCAGTACGGGGGCTCCTTCCCACCCGAATTGGCCTCAGGAAGCGCTATGCTGTGATTCATTAAGTTAGGTGATACAGGATGAAACCTAGGTTTTTCAGCTGATTCATTGGGGCTTGACGCACTCGTCCTGCATGCATACTGAGCCTGTGGATTCAACCACAGCTGCTTTAGGGCACCAGTCCACTGCAGCATAATATTTACTCGTAGGGTGTGCATTACTGTTTGAGTAGAGCAGGATAGCACTTGAACGAGTGTGGTGTTTCCGGTTCCTGATGCGGTGTGCGCGGGCGGAGCAGTGTTGGCGCAAATCTAGGGGAAGTTTAACCTAGGGCGATCAGAAAGTACAGGTATGGCGAGGCTGTACGAGTACACAATGACCCCGCTCTTCTGTCTTTAAGAATTCTCGTAACCGACCCTCTCTACCGTCCATCTTTCACACTATCCTAACCTCCGAAAAAGAGAAAATGTCGCAATCTTTCAGCCATAACCTCAACTCTTTGAACAGCTACACGGCTATTAACGTGTTGAATAACTTTGTCACTGCCGATCACCGATCTGATATCCTTGAATGGCTGTCCCCACTAAATCCCAAGTCACGGCATCAAGACATCCAGGAGCGCCGAGTCGAAAATATAGGAGAATGGCTCTTACAAACCGAGGAATTCAGAATCTGGCACGCCGAGAGTGGGGCAGGTGATCCCGATAACGCAGCTTTGTTTTGCTATGGAGATCCAGGGGTCGGAAAGACATTTATTAGGTAACAGCGGCGAACCTCCCGGAATAGAAGTGCGAGTACTAACAAGCCGTGATGTTAGCTCATTAGTGATAGATAGCTTGTGTGAGCGGGCCGGGGGACAAAATGTGGCCGTCGCGTGCTTCTACTTTGACTTCGCCACCCAACAAGAGCAGTCATTAACGGGTGTGCTGGGCACCTTGCTCAAACAGCTCGCGGCCGGGTTGGGAGAGCTACCGGAGGAAATGGTGCAAGCCTATGAGGCGCAGAAAAGTTTTATTGGTGGACGGAGACCACAACATACCAAAATTGTGGAGATGCTGCACACTGCCTCTTCTAAGAAGCGCACGTTCATATGCATCGACGCTCTGGATGAGTATGAGCCAGAACATCGAGTCAAGCTTCTTAATTCATTAAACAAAATTCTCCAAAAGTCCCCAAACATCAGACTATTCGTGACCGGAAGACCGCACATTGGACCGGAGATTGGAGAATGCCTTGCCGGAAGAGTGACAAGTCTACGGATAAGTACCAAGAGGGATGATATTACCAGATATCTTCACTCAAAGCTGGAAGACGACACGACCCCGGATGCGATGAACAGCAGTCTGGGGGCAGAGATCCTGAAGAAAATTCCCGAAGAGGTTTCCGAAATGCATGTAGCAAAAACACTAGGAGAGGCTACGTTAAGCTACGTTACGCATGGACTGACAGATACATCTAGATTCCTTCTAGTCTCGCTGAGTATTGGTGCGGTCCTACAGGAAACTACAATCCATCGCAGGCGACAAAAGCTCAGCGCAATGGCCAATGGCTTAGGGTTAGGGGATGCATATAGCGCAACACTTAGTCGGATAAAGGGACAGGGTGGGGAGAAAGCGAGGCTTGGCATAGCCGCTTTGATGTGGGTATCTCACTCGGAGCGGCCTTTAAAAGCTGATGAATTGTGCCACGCTCTAGCGGTCGAAATAGGGTCGCCGAATCTCAATTCCGAAAACATCCCTTCAACAAGTACAATACTAGCCTGTTGCCAAGGACTTGTTGTAGCAGAAAAGGAGGCTTCCACTGTCCGGTTAATCCACTTTACCCTTCAAGAATACCTCCGTGCTCATCCTGAGCTTTTCGGCCCAGCTCACTCGATAATGGCAGAGACCTGCTTAAGTTATCTGAATTCTCAGCAGGTCAAAACTCTTTCGACCAGTCCCTCCGCCCTCCACGACACACCATTCCTCGGATATTCTTCTCTATATTGGGGAGTGCACGCAAAACGGGACCTTTCGGGTTGTGCGAAACAGCTTGCGCTGGAGCTATTTGACGACTGCGGTAGTCACGTTCCCACCAAAATCCTCTTGCAAGCACAGAGGGACTGTATTCGTGCTTTTGATTTCGATAAAATTTCCCTGTTCAGTGATCTGCATTATGCATCCTTCTTCGGGATTATTGAGATTGTGGCCAGTTTAGTAGCGATGGAAAGTTGTGATATCAACAAACTGGATTGTGGGGGTAACACACCTCTCGCGTGGGCTTCTAGGAATGGGCACGAGGAAGTGGTGAACATGCTACTCAGACGAGACGACATCAACCCCGACAAACAAGATAATGACGGCCGAACACCACTCTTCGGTGCTGCTTACAATAGGCACGAGGGAGTGGTGAAAATGCTACTCGAACGAGGAGAGGTCAACCCCGATAAACCAGATAACGACGGCCGAACACCACTCTTTGGTGCTGCTTGCAATGGGCACGAGAGCGTGGTGAAAATACTACTCGAACGAGGCGGCGTCAGCCCCAATAAACCAGATAACGACGGCCAAACACCACTCTGGTGGGCTGCCCACAACGGGCACGAGGGAGTGGTGAAAATACTGCTCGGACGAAACGACATCAGTCCCGACAAACCAGATAACGATGGCCGAACTCCCCTCTGGTGGGCTGCCCGCAGCGGGTATGAGGGAATGGTGAAAATACTGCTCGGACGAAACGACATCGATCCCGACAAGTCAGATAACAAAGGCCAGACACCACTCTGGATCGCTGCCTACTGGGGGAACGATGGGGTGGTAAAAATACTACTCGAACGAGACGGCGTCAGCCCCGACAAGCCAGATAACGATGGCCGAACTCCCCTCTGGTGGGCTGCCCGCAGCGGGTATGAGGGAATGGTGAAAATACTGCTCAGACGAAATGACATCAATCCCGACAAACTAGATAACAAAGGCCGAACACCACTCTGGATCGCCGCCTCCGAGGGGCGCGAGGGCGTGGTGAAAACACTGCTCAGACGAAATGACATCAACCCCGACAAACCAAATATCAACGGTCGAACACCACTCTGGTGGGCTGCCCGGGATGGACACGAGGGAGTAGTGAAAATGCTCCTCGCACGGGACGTCAGTCCCGCCAAGCCAGATAGATATGGCCAGACACCACTATTTTGGGCTGTTGAGAATGGACACAAGGGAGTCATAGCGCTACTCCAGCATCCAGAATCCGCCGTCCCCGGCCTGCCATAACGGCGCAGAGCCATCGCCCTCTTTGCTGCCCTCGAATACAGATTATCCATGCCCCGTTTCCGCCATGGTCGCAGGAACTCCACAGCACCACCATCGCCACTCCCCCCTTATCCCCTCCTAATCTCCTCCCTCGGTTCACGTCCCCACCTTCCCCTAATACTGGTCTTTCTCTTCCTTTTAGAATCTGCCTACTACAGAATCTCGGCTTAAATATTTCGCTCTTAGCAAAAGGAAATACCGGCCCAAACATCTTCCCCGGTTTCCTCCCGCAGCCAGGTCAGGGTTTGTCCTTGTATGTAGTTCAGAGTTTGCCCTTGGTGGGGAATATTTATGTTGTTTTAAGCCAGTATGGCTCTTTTCCTTGCTTTCTGGTTATATGACATCTTCGTGCATTGTCTGTTTCTTTAATTTTCTACAATCCCCTTTTTTCCCCTCCCATCCACCTCTATCTAAAGTGTAGACGTCGGGGTTATTTAAATATGGATAGAGCAAAGGATAAAAAATTCCACTATTTCTGATTGTTTGTGAAAAGCGATGGAAACTTAAATGTTAACTAAAGCATTATAGTCGCGATTAGCTCCTATCATAGGTGTAGTTCAACGAAGCCCTCGTTTATATCCACTATCCTCCAGCCCCGAGACTAAATCGAATCCGAAAGACCACCCACACTTTCCATCCTTCTCTATTCAAGAAATGTCGATGTAGTAAGTCTCTTAACCCAAAAGTCAACCCCCGCTCCATGGGTCCAGTGATAATATTTTAAACTCGAAAAATTGGTTTATTCAATACTCACCATGCAGTCGGATTATTTATGCATGGCCTCAAGTAACCATCATCTGCATCACCTACAATCTTATTGAATGGTACACAAGAGCCGGAGCTAAACCAGACTCACAAAAATTTTATCTGTAGGGAGTTAATTTTGTATTTGAAAGCCCTAAATTGGGCTTCTTTTCCTGTACAGTAAAAACTCGAATAGAAGAAAAATGTGCTAGGACGTTGTAGCTGCCTCTCCTAGTAAGGCGTGGGGTATATTTCTTTGATTTTTCTCAACTGAAGGCTGAGTTTACTGTGTTTCCCCCTCGCGTGGCTGAGAAGGGAAGTTCCAACCTGGTAGCACATTTTTCTTCTGTTCGAGTTTTTACGGCACTTTATCATGCCAGTGTAAACCCTCCCCACTCTTATATCTCCATCGAGATCTAAAGTGGGCTTTTTATGACACAGCTAACGGTACGTCACCGTAATGTATCATACTATGATCGGACGCCAGGCAAACTTATAGTTAGAACACTAAATAGCAGCGAGTGACGTCCTATGACTCCATCTAGCCTCGGGACTTGTTTATCACACACCATATTCTTGTGTACCCCCCGCCACCTGCTTCCCCCTTTCTCTTTTCCGACCCCGGGCCATAATTACGCGAATGTAGGCACCATAACTAGTGTCGTAACACGAGTGCCAACTTAGCTTTAGATAACTAACTCATTACCATCGAAGCTCCTCACCTCAATAGGAATGGCACATTCCCAACTATGGTTCACAAAATATCGACTAGAGAACAAGCACTTCTTAGAGAATATGCTTGCCAATGGTTGAAGTCACGTTTTGAACAAATATACTAGTACCTTATACAAAGCTCTATTCTTAATTCAAAGTATCATAGTTGGGCCGTATGGAAGTAGATATCAAGTGCCGTTGAACATTGTTGGGAGTTATTAGACTCTAATTTCTTTGACGGTTTAGCTCCGAGTATGCCTGAGAGGATGAAGGTTGTGCTTGGGACTTTTCGGTGGTATACAAGGTACCAACCACTCAAAAAGATTTTATCTCCATTGTTGTGGTTTGGTCATGAAAGCTAAGGATTACTTATACTGTGTTGGGTTGGGGTACGTATGTCGCAAGCTGCTAGCTGGGTGGTGATGGCCTTGTCGGTGCAATACTTATAAAAAAAAAATTGAATTGGTGTTTCTGACCTACTAGCTCTCCACTCCACGCCTATATAAACACCCCCCTACACCCCCCTCACACCTCCATTGAGATCTAAAGTCGTCTTTTTTATGCTGGCACGGATAACGGAGTGCCACTGTATCGTGCTATCTCGTATAGTGCGCTAGGTAATCTAACTGTTAGACACACTAAGTAATAGCGAGTAGCATACTATAACTTTATACTACCTCCGGGCTTGTTAAGATAGTCTAGCCCGCCGCACCTGCTCTCTTGCCTTTTCACCCTCCGGATCCCAACTGACTGCCGAGCCTGTGGCTCCCCTATTCCCACCCCAGGGTATGGAACTCTAATGACCTCGCACATTTCTCTTGTAGGGTATTATACGTTACTCTATGTAAACAACTGAGATCGTATGGTAGGTTATAGCTGTGGGGGGAACTAACTCTGCTTTAGCGTGTATAGGCCGACTAAAGCAGGGTTATGTTGTCCAGAACAAACACTATCAACTACTGTACTCGTATTGGCTCTATTCATGTTTTGGGGTATAGTTCGCTAAGATTGGAGGCGGCGCGGTGATTCCTCCCAGAGTTGCTCACAGGAGATCTACTCTACCTCCGTTAATAAATTTCAGCGGTAAGTTAATCTTGGATCCTGCATTATTAACCTAGGCTCGGATAGAACGTCCCTGTATTCGTAAAAACTCGAATATAAGGCCGGTGTGCTATGTCGTTGAAATCCCCCCTCTCGGATAGGGGCAGGCGAGTCACAGCAAACTCACCCCCGGGTGGGACGAAGGAAAAGGAAAAATACATAGCCCCTTCTTACAGGAAGCAATCGCAACGACACAGCACAGCGACATTGTATTCGGGTTTTTACGGTAGTCAACAGCATTTTGAATTCCGGCTTAGGTTAGCCAAGCGGGTTTGCCAAATTTAGGCCCCGATCGTTGGAAAGCTAGGCTGCCTTATGGAAGACAGCAACTTACAGCCACCCTTCTGCGCTGCGCGGGCACTCTGCTTGGCGGTCGCAACGAATAGCAAGGGGGATTATCCTTATCCTCCCAGAACCCGATATGAGAGCGCCTTCCCACCTGCATCGACATCGGGAATGAGCCATGCTGTGATTCTTTAAGCTAGGTGATATGTAACTTAGGTTTTTCGCTCGATTCATTGAGGCTTGATGCGCTCGAGTACCGTGCTTGTCCTGCGTAATACTGAATCAGTGAGCTTGACCGCAAGTCCTTTAGGGCGCTCGTGCACTGCAGCGCAAGGTTTATGGTAGGCGTTACTGTGCTGTGAGTAGAGTAGGATAATGGGTGTGGCATGTCCGGCTCCTGGTACTGTACTTGAGTTCGGTAGGCACATGTAGGGCGCTATTGGCGCAAATGCGAGGGAGGTTTATCCCTTAGTCCGTGGTTGAGCACAAAAGAGCGGTGGAATGTCTCAGTTTGAAATGCCAAGGGATCTATTTCCAGTTAAGGAAGAATGCTCTCCGAATGCCATTAATCTATTTCCAATCAGGGAAAGACACTTCCCAGATCGCGTCATTTTATTAACCAGATCTCTTATGCGGTAGGGGATACGAGTACAGTGAAACCTCCGATAATTCCAGCAGGCAGGGAGTAGCACAAGGCTGGAAATAAATGGGGGATGGAAAGAGGAGAGGGGTCTTGGCACAGGACGACCAGACATGACTGGCTTTCAAGTGATATATCGTGATGGTTAAGAGAAAAAGAAATTTAGCATAGAACTTGGATATGATGTACAGAGAACCGAGTAGAGAGTATGAATTCAAATAAGAGAGTGCGGACAAGGCAGACATAACTAAAGACTATTTTCCACTGTGAACTATGATAAAAGACTACTTTTTCTGGAATTAAGGTCCGTGGAATGTCCTGGAATTGGAAACTACAAGAGGTATAGAATTTTCGGAGGGATTTCCCATATGTCAAATGTGGTGGCTCTGCAAACACTGGAATTACTAGAGGGTTGGAAGTTTTGGAGGTGGGAAATATCGGAGGTTTCACTGCACCTTGTAGAGTGATCCTAAGGTGGGGTGAGGTTGCACAAAATGACCCCGCTCTCCTTCAGTGCTTAGCAATTTTGGCAACCGACTCTCCATCGTTCATCTTTCACACTGTCCTAACCCTCGAAAAAGATAAAATGTCGCAATCTTTCAGTCAAAATACCAACTCTTTGAACAACTACACAGCTATTAACGTGTCGAATAACTTTATCGCTGCCGATCACCGATCTAGTATCTTATCCTGGCTATCCCCACTAGATCCCAAGTCACGCCATCAAGACATCCAGGAGCGCCGAGTCGAGAATATAGGAGAATGGCTCTTACAAACCGAGGAATTCAGAAGCTGGCACGCAGGCAGTGGGGCAGGCGATTCCGATAACGCAGCTTTGTTTTGCTATGGAGATCCAGGGGTCGGAAAGACATTTATTAGGTAACAACGGCGAACCTCCCGGAATAGAAGTGCGAGTACTGACAAGCCGTGATGCTAGCTCATTAGTGATAGATACCTTGTGTGAAAGGGCCGGAGGACAAAATGTCGCGGTTGCCTGCTTCTACTTTGACTTCACCACCCAACATGAGCAGTCATCAACGAGTGTGCTAGGCGCCTTGCTCAAACAGCTTGCGGTCGGGCTGGGAGAGCTACCGGAGGAAATGGTGCAAGTCTATGAGGAGCAGAAAAATTTCATTGGTGGACGAAGACCACAACATACCGATACTGTGAAAATGCTTCAGACTGCAATTTCCAAGAAGCGCACGTTCATATGCATCGACGCTCTGGATGAGTGTGTGCCAGACCATCGAATCAAGCTGCTGAATTCATTAAACAAAATTCTCCAAATGTCCCCAGGTACCAGAATATTCGTGACCGGAAGACCGCACATTCGGCCTGAGATTGGAAAGCGCCTTGCCGGAAGTGTGACAAGTCTAAGGATAAGTACCAAGAGAGATGATATTATTAGATATCTTCACTCTAGGTTGGAAGATGATACGACCCCAGATGCGATGAGCAGTAGTCTGGAGGCGGAGATCCTGAAGAAAATTCCCGAAGAAGTTTCCGAAATGTATGTAGAAACAAACACTAGGAAAAGCTGCGTTGGGCTGCGTTGAGCATGACTGACTGACACATCTAGATTCCTTCTAGTCTCGCTGAATATTGATGCGGTCCTACAGGAAACTACAATCCATCGCAGGCGACAAAAGCTCAGCGCAATGGCCAATGGGTTAGGGTTAGGGGATGCTTATAGCGCAACGCTGGGTCGGATAAAGGGACAGGGCGGGGAGAAAACAAGGCTTGGTATGGCCGCTTTGATGTGGATATCTCACTCGGAGCGGCCCTTGAAAGCCGATGAACTGTGCCTCGCCCTAGCAGTCGAAATAGGGTCGCCAAATCTCAATACCGAAAATATCCCTTCAATAAGTACAATACTAGCCTGCTGTCAAGGACTTGTTGTGGTAGGAAAGGAGGCTTCCACGGCCCGGTTAATCCACTTTACCCTTCAAGAATACCTCCGGGCTCATCCCGAGCCTTTCGACCCAGCTCACTCGACAATGGCGGAGGCCTGTTTAAGTTATCTGAATTCTCAGCAGGTGAAAGCCCTTTCGACCAGTCCCCCTCCCTCCCTCCAGGACACACCATTTCTCGAATATTCTTGTCTATATTGGGGAGTGCACGCAAGACGGGACCTTTCAGATTGCGCGAAACAACTTGCGCTAAAACTATTTGACGACCACAGCAACCACATTCCCACCAAAATCCTCTTGCAAGCACAGAAGCTGTACGGTCATGCTTTTGACCTCAATAAAATTTCACTTTTCGCTGGTCTGCATTATGCATCCTTCTTCGGGATTATTGAGATTGTAGCTAGTTTAGTAGCGATAGGAGGTTGTGATATCAACAAACTGGATTGTGGGGGTAACACGCCTCTCGCGTGGGCTTCTAGGAATGGGCACGAGGGAGTGGTGAACATGCTACTCGGACAAGACGATATCATCCCCGACAAACAAAATAACGACGGCCGAACACCACTCTGGGGTGCTGCTTGGGGTGGGCACGAGGGAGTTGTGAAAATTCTACTCGGGCGAGACGACGTCAACCTCGACCAAACAGATGACGACGACCGAACACCACTCTTTGGTGCTGCTCACAATGGGCACGATGGAGTGGCGAAAATGCTACTCGAACGAGACGACGTCAACCCCGACAAACCAGATATCGGCGGCCGAATAGCACTCTGGTGGGCTGCTTGCAACGGGCATGAGGGAGTGGTGAAAATGCTACTCGAACGAGGCGACGTCGATCCCGACAAACCAGATAACGACGGCCAGACGCCGCTCTGGGGTGCTGCTCGGGGTGGACACGAGGGAGTGGTGAGCATGCTACTCAGGCGAGACAACATCAACTCCGACAAACCAGATAACAAAGGCCAAACACCGCTCTGGCGTGCTGCTTGCAGTGGGCATGAGGGGGTTGTGAAAATACTACTCGAGCGAGACGACGTCAACCCCAGCAAACCAGATAACGACGGTCGAATAGCACTCTGGTGGGCAGCTCGCAACGGGCATGAGGGAGTGGTGAACATGCTACTCGAACGAGACAACGTTAGCCCCAACAAACCAGATAACGACGGCCGAACACCACTCTTAGGTGCTGCTCACAATGGGCACGAGGGAGTGGTGGAAATGTTACTCGCGCGAGGCGGCGCCAACCCCGACGAACCAGATATCCACGGCCGAACACCACTATTCAGTGCTGCTTACAATGGGCACGAGGAAGTGGTGAAAATACTCCTCAGGCGAGACGACGTCAACCCCGACAAACAAGATATCGACGGCAAAACGCCACTCTGGTGGGCTGCTCGGCGTGGACACGAGGGAGTGGTAGAAATACTCCTCGCACGGGACGACGTCAGCCCCGGCAAGCGAGATAGATATGGCCGGGCGCCACTATTTTGGGCTGTTGAGAATGGGCACAAGGGTGTGGTAGCCCTACTCCAGCCTCCAGAATCCGCCGCCCCCAGCCTGTGGTAAGGGCGCCATCGCCCTTTTTCCCTCCTTCGCAAGCAGATTATCCATGTGCTATTTCCGCAGGGGCAGCAGCTGTTCCACAACACCCCCACCCCCACCACGGCCACTGCCTCCCCCACACCCCCGCCTAACCCCCTTCAGCGGCTCAAGTCCCCACCCGGCGCTAATCCCCGTCTTTCCATTCCCCACGAAATCTACCTATAATAGAACCTTAGCTTAAATATCTCTCTCACCTGGAGGAAATACCCGTCCAAACCTCCTCCCCCGTTTCCTCCCGCAGTCAGATCAGGATTCATCATCACTTATTTATAGTCTAGAGTTCGTCGTTGGTGGGGGATATTTCTATTATGTTAAGCCAGTATGACTCAAAATTTCCATCACAGTTACCCCTTCCCTTGCCTTACTTTCCACTCATATGCCCTCTTAGCGCATCGACTGTTTCTCCAATTCTTCCACAATTCCCCCCTCTCCCATCACAAGTGTAGACGTCAGGGTTATTTAGACATGGATAGAGAAAGGGATACAAAGTCCCGGTACCTCTGATGGCTTGTGAAAAGAAATGGAAAGTTAATTATTAATTAAGGTATTATAGTCGTGATTGGCTCCTACCATAGGTATAGTTCAACGAAGATCATGTTTATATCAAAATCATGGTTAGAACAGTTCGCAGCCAGTGACGTCTTATGACTCATTCCATCCTCAGGACTTGTTCATGACACACCATACTCTTGTGTCCCCCGCCCCCTGCTTCCCCTCCCCCTTACAGCCCCGACTAGAAATCCGGCTGGTTCTGACTCCCCTGATCCCACTCTACCATGGGGAACTCCAATTACCTTGCACAATCTCGGCTATTGTCCAAAAAATATTGACCCAGCACAAAAACTTCCTATATCATATTCTTGAGTAAGAGTAAAGTCTCCTCCTTATGAACCAATATACCCCGTACCGGGATATACTCTTGATTCAAAGCATCGTTGCCCTGAGAAAGTGGATATAAGATGCTGTTGGGCATTGCTGGGAGTTTCTTGGACTATGATTTCCTTGATAATTTAGCCAGTAATATTCCTAAGAGGGTAAAGGCTGTGGGTGGGACTGGTGGGTAGTATGCAAGGTATTTCTCCTAATTTTAATATCTCTTGTCACCATCTTTATTGCGCTGCAAGACTGGCTACCGTGCTTACCGTCTCATAATTATGGTTCCCGTCGATATACAAGTTTCCTAGTGTACCCCAACCCTAGCGTAGCGCAGGCTCCTAAGTGCTCGAGAGAGTCTGAAAATATCTGCTCCTGTTGTAGTTGGTGGAGATCTTCGGAAACCCTCCTTTGTATTTTCGGCCAAGCCAGAGATAACCATTGGTTCGAGGGTTCTCCCATTTTCGTTTCCTTTCTTGCAGAGTCGGCAAGAATGCCAGGTTTCCAGCCTACCCTACTATCTACCGATCTACTCCCAGCCCCGAACAACTATATCCTATAGTAAAAACTTTGATAATGGAGGGTTGTGTTTTATAGTTCAGAATTCCCTACTTTGGAAAGGGGGCGAAAAACCCTGCGAAATAAAGTTCTGCTCAGTCCCCCAGAAAGATGTGAAGGCAAAAAAGTACCAAATCTGGAGGCGACAAGCCGGACGACATAGTACAATCCTCGATTATTATAGTCTTCACCATATGCTATGCGATTAACACTCAATTGACACTCCTACTCCTACATTTCAGGTAAAAGGCAATACTCCATACTCACCCAACCCACCCGTTTTCTCACCCAAGCAGGGCAACACAAGTACAACAACACTATGGCTCCCCACCAAAAACCACCCCAAACCCTACCGCAAGCCCCTCCCACCAACCCGTCAGCCAAAAAAGTTTTCAAAAATTTCGCCGACCCACAAGTCTTGGAGTCTCCCTCCCAATAGCATAAATAGACTCCATCCCCCCCGTCCCCCCTCTTCTTCCACCATGCGATTTTACTTCATAGGATCATTTCTATAGTAAATCGTCTCATCTGAAACTCTAACTAGAGCCACAGATTCTCCAACCTGGGGGATGACTATTATCTCCTCGAGGCCCGAGAGTGAAGTCCCTTTTCTAACCTCTGCTTCGGCGGTGGTGGTGATGATCTCGACCCGAATTGCTGTTTTCTCTTCCGAGTTTGGCGGTGAGGGTGGGCTTTGATGGAAGTCTGACAGGTTCTGTGCCGTGCTGTATTGTCCGTGGTGGATTTGATGTGCTGTGTTCGGGGTCTAGTAGGTTGTGGTCCATGTCTGAAGTGATAGTTTTAGGGAGCGCGGGGGCGGAAATATGTGCCTGATCTGGTGGGAAGTAGTCTAAGGTTAATGGGGTCCTTGAAGCGCAGGTGTTTAGCAAATGTCTTCATCCTCACTTGTAAACTTGTGAAAAACCATTCACCTCCCTAGCATTCACGTTCCAGAATATTAATCGGCTTTCCCAGTTGACCCAGATTCCTTACTTGCTTTCTTCTGATTGCTTTCCCGAAATTTGGCTAATATGCAGAAGCACGATTAAAAATGAAGCACGGATAGAGATAGAGCGCGAGTGATTTTTGCAGTTGCGGCCGCGAGGGCTAACGTTTGTCTTCTAGGAAGAGAGGGTGTTCGCAGTTTTGGGGGTCAAGAATTTAATAGAACTCTCGGGGGCGAATACAGCCTTCACAAAGCCGAGATCCCAGCCACCGAACAATCCCCGCTATCTCCTAACCAGCCAATCATTCCTCGTTTTCAATAGAATCAGCCTTAGTTGTGCTCAAATGCAATCCCGAATCATACTTGATCCGTGGGGAAAATGTACTAGCAAGCATCCGCTGTAAACTCCTCTCATTTCTAGAAACAAGGAACTATAATACAGGAAAATCTCTCCCTCGCTGTGCCTAGATCTATTTCGAAAACCACAGGAAATCTGCATGGCTCCAATCAGAGCCCTACTTATTATTCTACGTGGGAACTTGAGAAACTGTCCACAAACAATGAGATGCTGTACCCTTTACATTGTGCCCCTCCCTCTGAGCAGTGATATTCAATGCCGTGCTAGTTTCTTTTGACCACTCATTGACATATTCTCCTTGTAATAGCTTGTCAACTACAGATCGCGGCAAAGCCAAATTACTATTATCAGATGCGTAAAATCACCGGGGAACGGAGGATACCTCCCGCCCACCCCAAGTTCCCAATAGACCTTAAACCATGTGAGAAAAGTATTATCGGGGGTTTGCACCTCTGAACGCACTCTAGTTGCCACGGTAACAACGTGGATTGGTGTTGCTGGAGTGCAGACCGGAAGTGTGGGGGCCCGCACGTACTCCCGGAGTGCAGCGCTCTGCACCCACTTCGCCCTGGGCTTGGAGGGTAAACAGTGGCTATCATTGGAGGATTTCAATGTCGTCACCGAAACCCAATACCGTAAAAGCTCTTGAAATCGGCCATCGGATTATCAGCCATGCCATGACCGGCGCGTTAGCCCGGGATAGGTTTAGCCCTATAAGTTAATGGAATTGCGAATACCAGTTAGCGAGATCCAAGCCGTCGAGTAGACCGATCTTCTACTCTATTACTGTGTTGGGAAAATACCAACCCCCGCCGGATGTCCTGACTCAGAATCAGAAGATCAGAGAGCTGCCTCAGATGGAGAAAACGTCTAAAATACCATCGATTACAGGGGGGTAGAGAGCCCACTGTGCCAGTGGCTACCACAAACTGTATTTTTTTCTCAGCTGCGTTCTCTTTCTCTCTGCGATGACAACCATCATCACTCTGCACATCGAATAGCCAACACACTTTAGTTTTACTACCACCTACGTTCCGGGTCTCTTTCTCACGACGCTCGCCTCACGGCAGCCTCCTCGCGGTGCTTGTACGGCGGCAGTTGTCCCTGCGCACGACCAGGCCCCCCGACCAGCGCCCCATCACCTACACGGTAAACTAAGGCCAGCGAAACTGCTCTTAACATGACTCTCATTTTGACCCTTAACCTCTCTCTTGTTCTCACGCCCAGTAAAGTTCCTCCCACACTATCTATACCCATCAAGCCCCTTGAAAACGCTTCATTCTGCCCACCGCTTAAAGTGCACGGCCTGCCACGGATCGTTTCCAACATATAGAAAACCTAAATTGTGTTTCTTTTCCTCCTCTTTACGCCATGCCAGCGTAAACCCTCCCCCTCTTACACCTCCATCTCCATCAAAAGTGGGGTTTTTTATATGGCACGTAATATATCATACTATGATAGTAGACCAGGCAGACATATGGTTAGGAACTAAATAACAGCGAGTGACTTCTTATGACCCACTCTCCCCTCGGGACTCGTTCATGACACATCATATTCTTGTGTCCCCCCGCCACCTGCTTCCCCCCTTCTCTTCCCCCTCCCAACCCCAACTGGGAGCCGGGCTGGTGCTGACCCCTGCTCCCACCCCACATGGAGAACTCCAATGTCTTTGCACATCTCTTGCATTTAGGTATCTATTGACCCCTGACCATAATTACGCGAATGTAGGCAAGATAGCCAGTGTCGCAACACGAACGCCAACTCAACTTTAGATAATTAATTCATTACCACCGAACTTCCTCGCCTCAATGGGGATCGCACATTCTCAACTATGGTTCACGAAATATCAATGGTCGTTTGTATGGGCCAATGGAACGGAACCATTCCATCCAAACAGGCTCTAAGACTAATCCAGTTTGTGGTAGCCACTTACACAGCGGGCTCTCCACCGTACAAACACCAGTCATCCTCGGCATGGTGACAGTCCCACTCGCCTGCTAACTAGATGCCCTAACATGATCCCCACGATGGGGTTACCTCCATCAGTGATGACCCTGTCGATGCAATAATAATATGATATCATACTTTAAAAAAATTAAATTAAGGTTTCTGACCTCCTAGCACTCTACTCTAAGCCTATATAAACACACCCCTCGCACCTCCATTGAGATCTAAAGTCGCCTTTTTACACTGGCACGGAAAACGGAGTGCCACTGTATCGTGCTATCTCGTATGGTTCGCTAGGTAATCTAACCGTTCGAACACTAAGTAGTAGCGAGTGACATACTATGACTTTATCCTGCCTTTGGGCTTGTTGATATGGTCTAGCGCATATCATGATCTTGTATCTGCCCGCCACCCCTCCTCTCTTGCTCCTTCCCCCTCCGGACCCTAAATGACTGCCGAGCCTGTGTGACTCCCCTATTCCCACCCCTGGTGTGGAACTCTAATGTCTTCGCACATTTCTCTGGTAGGTATTATACGTTACTCTATGTAACCAACTGAGATCGTATAGGTCATGGCTGTGGGGGGAACCAACTCTGCTTTAGCGTGTATGGACCCAATAAAGCAGAGTTATGTTTTCCGGAACAAACTCTATCAACTACTATACGGGTATTGGCTCTATTCGTGTTTTGGGGTATAGTTCGCTAAGATTGGAGGCAGCGTTCGCAGGCGGCCAGGTCGGCCTACAGATAGCCTGCCGGCTTTCAGTCCGGCAAGGCCAAAGTAAGACAGACCTAGGCCTCGCAGGCCAGGCTTCATGGGTTCCTGGCGGTGCCGGCAAGCCTTCGGCAAATTCCATCTGACGGGTCAATATCTAGTTAATAGGTGGCTGACATCTTCAGATACCTGCAGATATCTGAAAATGGCTGCAATCTGAAGATGCCCGCAGATACATGTTTGTTTTTCAGGCTTGAGCCACACCATTTAAAAATAATAATATTCTGATAGGTTTTAGATGTCCGGGTAGACAGAAAGGAGGTAGTTTCCCGTTTTCCCCTATCACTCGATTTATTGCTATGGTACGTTGACAGAATTAGGGCCTGTTTGGATGCGACGGCTCTGTTCCGTTCTCCCATACAAATCGCCCTTTTCCTCCCGTTTCAAAACGGAGAGAAGGCCATTTTCACAGCAGAAACGATCGCCGAACAAGCTCTTAACCATTCACCCACGATCGACAGCAACGGAACCCTCCTTATCACCTCGCCCCTTCAACACCACATAAAGAAATTTCTCTGGATCGAATATTAATTTCTACCAGGTATTCTACTATGTATTTACGTTTTTAATTTATTTTCCGGTTTTCATACTAGTGGGGGAGCGCTGTTGTCATGTTAGTTATGAGGGCGATCATGAGAGCAAGGGGGTGAATGGAAAGCAAGTTTCCTCCTCGGTCGCGCTTTGAGCCAGTCTTTTGTGGCCGTAACTCTTGGCGTTTCATCTTCTTATCTTATCTTAATCACACATTATCATCCGAAAGCCTGCAGATATCTGCGGGTGAAAATCTGGGTTGCGGAGGTAATGATTTACTGTGAGGATTTTACGCAGTGGACTGAAACCGCTTAAGTGGAGATGAGGATCATGATTGATTGGTGATAACTTGATGAAAGGAAAGGCGTGAGGAAAGTTGTATATAGGAAGGAAGGTGTGTAGCGAGGAAAGGTGTAAAGGAATGAAAAATAAGTGGGGTGAAAACATTTTCAGAGCTTGCGAGTCCTTTGACTAGTGCGTACATATGCCTCTGCGGGTACAGAGTGTGGGCACATCCCGCATAAAGTGCGGCCATCAAACTGCCATTTCCAACATCTGCGGTCCGGCCGGGCCCGGTTAGATAGGCCCTGAAAGCCGGCCCCAAAAAAAGCCCAGGCCGGCCGCCCTAAACCCCAAGCCTGACTGGTCTGGCCGTTTGCGAACGCTGATTGGAGGCGGTACGGATTCAGCCTAGAGTAGCTCACAGGAGATCTGCTCTACCTCTGTTGATAAATTTCAGCGGTAAGTTAAATCTTGGATCAGGCATTATTAGCCAAGGCTCGGATAGAACGTTCCCGTATTCGTAAGAACTCGAATATAAGGCCGGTGTGCTATGTCGCTGACCCCCCCTTAGGGGTAGGCCAATCGCAGCAAACTCACCCCTCGGCTGGGGCGAAAAAAAATAAAAAATACATAACTTAGCCCCCTACTACGGGAGGCAATTACTTGTACAACGACATAGGACACCGGCCTTGTATTCGAGTTTTTACGGTAGTCAACCGCATTTCGAATTACGGCTTGGGTTAGCCAAACGGTTTTGCCAAATTTAGGCTCCGATCATTGGAAAACCCTTATGGAAGACAGCAACTTACAGCCACCCTACCGGTACACCCTTCTGCGCTGCGCGGGCACTCTGCTTGGCGGTCGCAACGAATAGCAAGGGGGATTATCCCTGTCTTCTCAGAACCCGATATGGGAGAGCCTTCCCACTTGCATCGACATTAGGAGGAGCTATGCTGTGATTCTTTAAGCCAGGTGATATGTAACTTAGGTTTTTCGGTCGATTCATTGAGGCTTGATGCACTCGGGTACTGTACAGTGCCGCTAGAAAAGTCAGGGACAAACGGCAAAACACACCAAATATACCACATTTTGAGGTGCCCCAACACAAGAATGCCTAATAGCACTGCAATTCTCTGAAATTTAAAAAATCAGGTACTATCTCAAATTCAATATACTAAGCTAGTAGAGCCTCTAGATACTTCTAAGCCTTGCAGACCTTTCTTAAAGTGGTGGTAACCAGACATTTTGGTTTCATGTACTTAGTGATCCAATATGTAATTGGACACTCTTGCACTATTTAGTAGCAAAATGGTTTCAACACTTGTTGAATTGTAAAGTGTAAAGTAGGTGTCTTGGCATTGATTTCTCACCACAAGCTAGAATACACAGCATACCTTCCTGCAAAGGATCAGAAAAAATATGAAATTTTTTTACAAGGTACTCCAGATGCAAGAGGTGGTGTCAGTAAAATTGAAGGCTCTAATTAAGTGAGATGGGGCTGTTGTGGTGTGCTGAAAAGTGGGACTTTTGGTGTGTTTTGGCATTTGTCCCCGAACTTTTCTAACTGCACTGTACTTGGCCTGCATAATACTGAACTAGTGGGTTTGACTGCAGGCCCTTTGGGGCGTTCGTGCACTGCGGCGCAAAGTTTATGATACGCGTTACTGTGCTATGAGCCGAGTAGGACAGCACTTACTCGAATAAAGGGGTGTGGAATTTCCGGCTCTGGTGCGGTAGGCACATGCTGGGCGCTAACTTATCGGCGCAAATCTGAGGGAGATTTATGTACTCGAGTACTAGTAGAGCGATCCGGCGAGGTTGCAAAAAATGGCTCCGCTTTTCTTCAGTCCCTAAGAATTTCTGTAACCGACTCTCCATCGCCCATCTTTCACACTATCTTAACCTGCCTAACCTGCGAGAAAGAGAAAATGTCGCAACCTTTCAGTCATAATATCAACTCTCTGAACAGCTACACGGCTATCAACCTTATCGCGGCCGATCACCGATCTAATATCTTATCCTGGCTATCCCCACTAGATCCCAAGTCACGACATCAAGACATCCAGGAGCGCCGAGTCGAAAATATAGGGGGATGGCTCTTACAAACCGAGGAATTCAGAAGCTGGTACGCCGGCAGTGGGGGAGGTGACTCCAATAACGCAGCTTTGTTTTGCTATGGGGATCCAGGGGTCGGGAAGACCTTTATTAGGTAACAACGGCGAACCCTGCTGAGTAGAAGTGCGAGTACTGACAAGCTATGATGTTAGCTCATTGGTGATAGATACATTGTGTGAAAGAGCCGGGGGACAAAATGTCGCGGTCGCGTGCTTCTACTTTGACTTCGCAGTCCGGCAAGAGCAGTCATCAACGAGTGCGCTAGGCGCCCTCCTCAAACAGCTTGCGGTCGGGTTGGGAGAACTACCGGAGGAAATGGTGCAAGCCTATGAGGAGCAGATAAATTTCATTGGTGGACGAAGACCGCAACATACCGATACTGTGAAGATGCTGCAGACCGCCTCTTCCAAGAAGCGCACGTTCATATGTATCGACGCTCTGGATGAGTGTGTGCCAGAACATCGAGTAAAGCTTCTTAATTCATTAAACAAAATTCTCCAAAAGTCCCCAGGCACCAGACTATTTGTAACCGGAAGATCGCACATTCGGCCTGAGATTGGAAAGCGCCTTGCCGGAAGAGTGACAAGTCTGCCGATAAGTACCAAGAGAGATGATATTATTAGATATCTCCACTCAAAGCTGGAAGACGACACAACCCCAGATGCGATGAGCAGCAGTCTGGAGGCAGAGATCCTAAAGAAAATTCCCGAAGAGGTTTCTGAAATGTATGTAGAATGAACACTAAGAGAATATACGTTAAGCTGCGCTGAGCATGACTGACAGATGCATCTAGATTCCTTCTAGTCTCACTGAATATTGGTGCGGTCCTGCAGGAAACAACAATCCATCGCAGGCGACAAAAGCTCAGCGCAATGGCCAATGGCTTAGGGCTAGGGGATGCATATAGCGCAACGCTGGGCCGGATAAAGGGACAAGGCGGGGAGAGAGCAAGGCTTGGCATAGCCGCTTTGATGTGGGTATCTCACTCGGAGCGGCCCTTGAAAGCCGATGAACTGTGCCACGCCCTAGCGGTCGAAATAGGGTCGCCGAATCTCAATACCGAAAATATCCCTTCAATAAGTACAATACTAGCCTGTTGTCAGGGACTTGTTGTAGTGGGAAAGGAGGCTTCCACGGTCCGGTTAATCCACTTTACCCTTCAAGAATACCTCCGGGCTCATCCCGAGCTTTTCGGCCCAGCTCACTCAACAATGGCAGAGACCTGCTTAAGTTATCTGAATTCTCAGCAGGTCAAGGCTCTTTCGACCAGTCCCTCCCCCTCCCTCCACGACACACCATTTCTCGAATATTCTTCCCTATACTGGGGAGTGCATGCAAGACATGACCTTTCAGATTGCGCGAAACAGCTTGCACTAAAACTATTTGGCGACTACAGCAACCACATTGCCACCAAAACCCTCTTGCAATCACAGAAAGTGTATATTCATGCTTTTGATTTCGATAAAGTTTCCCTGTTCAGTGGTCTGCATTATGCATCCTTCTTCGGGATTATTGAGCTTGTGGCCAGTTTGGTAGAGATTGAAAGTTGTGATATCAACAAACTAGATTGTGGGGGTAACACACCCCTCGCGTGGGCTTCTAGGAATGGGCACGAGGGAGTGGTAAACATGCTACTCAGCCGAGGCGGCATCATCCCCGACAAACCAGATAACGAGGGCCGAACGCCGCTCTGGGGTGCTGCTTGGAGTGGGCACGAGGGAGTGGTGAAAATACTACTCGAACGGGGCGACGTCAACTCCGACAAACCGGATAACAAAGACCGAACACCACTCTGGGGTGCTGCTTGCAATGGGCATGGGGGAGTGGTGAAAATGCTAGTTGCACGAGATGACGTCAGCCCCGACAAACAAGATATCGCCGGCCGAACACCACTCTTCGGTGCTGCTTGGCATGGACACGAAGGAGTGGTTGAAATGCTGCTCGCACGGAGCGACGCTAGCCCCGACAAACCAGATAATGACGGCCGAACACCAGTCTGGGGCGCTGCTCGGGGTGGACACGAGGGAGTGGTGAAAATGCTACTCAGACGAGGCGACGTCAACCCTGACAAGCCAGATAACGACGGCCGAACACCACTCTGGGGTTCTGTTTGGAACGGGCACGAGCGAGTGATGAAAATACTGCTCGAACGAGGCGACGTCAATCCTGACAAACCAGATAGCAAAGGCCGAACACCGCTCTGGTGTGCTGCTTGCAGTGGGCATGAAGGGGTGGTGAAAATACTACTCGAGCGAGGCGACATCAACCCCGACAAACCAGATAACGACGGCAAAACACCACTCTGTTGCGCTGCTCGCAAGGGGTACGAGGGAGTGGTGAAAATACTGCTCGGACGAAGCGACATCAATCCCGACAGACCAGATGACAAAGGCCGAACACCACTCTGGGTCGCCGCCTCCGAGGGGCGCGAGCGAGTAGCGAATATGCTACTCGAACGTGACGACGTCAATCCTGACAAGCCAAATATCAACGGTCGAACACCACTCTGGTGGGCTTCTCGGGATGGACACGAGGGAGTGGTGAAAATACTCCTCGCACGGGACAACGTCAGCCCCGACAAGCCAGATATATATGGCCAGACGCCACTATTTTGGGCTGTTGAGAATGGGCACAAGGGAGTTATAGCGCTACTCCAGCCTCCAGAATCCACCGCCCCCGGCCTGTCATAAGGGTGCGGAGCCATCTCCCTCTTTGCCGCCTTCGGATATACATTATCCATTTACTGTTTCCACCAGGGCCGCAGCAACTCCGCGCCGCGTCCGTTGTCGCCACTGCCCTCCCAACACCCCTGCCCAACCTCCTCCTGCTGCTCAAATCCCCACCCTGCGCTAATTCCTGTCTTTCCCTTCCTCCCGGATTCAACCTACGATTGAGCCTTAGCTTAAATATTTCTCTTGGTTGAAGGAAATACCCGCCCAAGCCTCCTCCCCCGTTTTCTCCCGCAGCGAAGTCAGGATTTATCATTCCTTATTTATAGTCTAGAGTTTGGCGTTGGTGGGGGATATTCTTTATATCATGTTAAGCCAGTATGACTCAAAATTTCCATCACAGTTACCCATTTCCTCACTTTCTAGTTATATGCCCTCTCGGCGCATCGACTGTTTCTCTGATTTTTCCACAATTCCCTTTGTTCCCCCCCCCCTCCCATCTCAAGTGTAGACGTTAGGGTTATTTAGACATGGATTGGATAGAGAAAGGGATACAAAGTCTCGGTACCTCTGATGGCTTGTGAAAAGAAATGGAAAGTTAATTATTAATTAAGGTATTATAGTCGTGATTGGCTCCTACCATAGGTGTAGTTCAACGAAGATCATGTTTATATCAAAACTCACCATGCCGTCAAACCATTTATGCATGCTCTTAGGTATATATATCACCCGCATCACCTACAATCTTATTAAGTGGTATTGAAGAGGAGGAGCCAAACTAGGTCTCACAACATTTTTATCTGCAAGCGGGGTGTTAATTTTGTATTTTAAAAAACCTAGTCTGGGTCTCTCTCCCCCCTCCTTATGCCATGTCAGTGCAAACCCTCCCCCCTCCTATATCTCCATCGAAATCCAGGGTGGTTTTCTTTATGCTAACGGTACGTCACGGTAATGTATCATTATGATAGCACGCCATGCAAACTTATGGTTAGAACAGTAAATCACAGCGAGTGACGTCTTATGACTCCTTCCATCCTCGGGACTTGTTCATGACACACCATATTCTTGTGCCCCCCGGCCCCCCGGCCCCCCGGCCCCCCGCTCCCCCCCCCACCTCACAGCCCCGACTAGAAGTCGGGCTGGCTCTGATTCCTCTGATCCCACCCCACATTGGGAAACTCCAATGACCTTGCACATTCTCGGCTATTGTTCAAAAAATATCAACCCCAGCACAAGAACTTCCTATAGAATATTCTTGAGTAAGAGTAAGGTCTCCTTTTGAACTAATATACCCCGTACCTGGCTATACTCTTGATTCAAAGTATCATGGCCGGGACCTGAGGAACTGGATATAGGAGTGGATATAGGTACTGTTGAAAATTGTCGGGGGGTTACTGGACCATGATTTCCTTGATGGTTTATCTAGTATTATTCCTGGGAGGATAAAGGCTGTGAGTGGAACCGGTGGGTAATATGCAAGGTATTTCTCCTAATTTTATTATTTTTGTCACCATCGTCGTTATTGCTCTGCAAGACTGGCTACCGTGCTTACTGTCGCGTAACTGAGTCTCGTCGATATATAAGTTTCCTAGTATACTCCAATCTTAGCGTAGCATAGGCTCCCTAAGAGCTCGGGGGAGTCTGAAAAGATCTGCTCCCCTTGTAGCTGGTGGGGATCTTCGAAAACTCTCCTTTGTATTTTACACCAAGTAAGAGATATCTATTAATTCGGGCTTTCTCCCACTTTCGCTTCCTTTCTTGTATGATAGAGTGAGCAAGAAATCCATGTTTCTTGCCCACCCTGCTATCTACCTGACCCAATTCCGGGCCCTGAACCGCTATATCCTATAGTAAATACTGTGGTAATCGAGGATTGTGCTATGTAATTCAGAATTGCCTACTTTGGAAAGGGGGCGAAAAACACTGCGAAATAAAGTTCTGCTCAGTCCCCCAGAAAGATGTGAAGGCAAAAAGGCACCAGACCTGGAGGAGGCAAGCCGGGCGAGATGGCACAATCCTCGATTATTATAGTTTTTACCGCATGCTACCCAATTAACATCCCATCAACACTCCTCCCCTACATCACAGGTACTGGGTACTGCAGAAGGTAACGCTCCATACTAACCCAACCTACCCATTTTCTCATTCACGCAGCACAGCACCAGCACCAGCACGACAACATTATGGCTCCCCACAAAAACCACCCTAAACCCCACTGCAAGCCCTCCCAGCAACCTGTCGGCCAAAAAAGCTTTCAAAAGTTTCGCCGACCCACAAGTCTTGGCGTCTCCCTTCCAATAGCATAAATAGACTCCACCCCCCCGTCCCCCCTCTTCTTCCACCATGCGATTTTACTTCATAGGATCATTTCTATAGTAAATCGTCTCATCTGAAACTCTAACTAGAGCCACAGATTCTCCAACCTGGGGGATGACTATTATCTCCTCGAGGCCCAAGAGTGAAGTCCTTTTCTAACCTCTGCTTCGGCGGTGGTGGTAATGATCTCGACCCGAATTGCTGTTTTCTCTTCGGAGTTTGGCGATGAGGGTGGGCTTTGATGGAAGTCTGACAGGTTCTGTGCTGTGCTGTATCATACTGTTTATGGTGAATTTGATATGCTGTGTTTGGGGTCTGGTAGGTTGTAGAGTGTGTTTGAAGTGATGGTTTTAGGGAGCGCGGGGGCGGAAATATGTGCCTGGTCTGGTGGGGGGTAGTCTAAGGTTGATGGGGTCTTTGAAGCGCAGGTGTTGAGCAAATGTCTTGTCCTCGCTTGTAAACTTGGGAAAAACTATTCACCCTCCTCCCTAGCATTCACATTCCAGTATCGATCGGTTTTCCGAGTTGACCCGGATTCCTGACTTGTCTTTCTTCTGATTGCTTTCCCGAAATGTGGCTAATATGGAAAAACAAGACCAAAAATGGAGCCCGGATAGAAATAGAGACTGAGTGACTTTGGGAGTTTCCGCCGCGGACGATAACTTATAACTCCTAGGAAGAGGTGTTCACAATTTCAGAACTCAAGAATTTAATAGAATGCTTGGGCCGAATATAGCCTCCACAAAGCCGAGACCCCCCCCACCAGTCACGGGACACTCCTGCTATCTCCCAATCAACGTATCATTTCTCGTTTCAATAGAATTAGCATTAGTTGTGCTCAAATAAAATCCCAATCATGGTTGATCCGTTGGGGAAATGTACCATCCGCCATAAGGGGGGGCCCCCCCCCCCCCCCCCACCCAACAAAAAAAAAAAAAAAAAAAAAAAAAAAAAAAAAAAAAAAAAAAAAAAAAAAAAAAAAAAAAAAAAAAAAA
>Ga0307513_10002273_pt1 | contig 26808 bp, 26 predicted proteins | sample 15_EM_MG_FD_202174 | JGI IMG/M metagenome (GOLD analysis project Ga0307513, IMG submission 202174) | Populus trichocarpa ectomycorrhiza microbial communities from riparian zone in the Pacific Northwest, United States - 15_EM | ecosystem: Host-associated > Plants > Roots > Unclassified | place...
TGCTGCGCCCAAGAAATCTCGTTAAGAAAGTGACGAGATCTGAGATTTACTTTTCCTTAATTGGGAATGGAATAATGGCATTTGGAGAGTGTCCTTCCTTAACTGGAAATGTGTTCCTTGGCGTTTCAAACTAAGACATATTCCACCGATTTCTTGGGCGCACCGACGGACTAAGGGATAGGGTTTCAACGGTCAAGTTGGAGAAACACAAATGCCAGAGTCCGATTAATGGACGGTAAACCTGCCGAACCAGGATTATTAACATGCGATTAACTAGATTGGGACTCCAATTAATGTGTGCTGGAGGTGGTTAAATTCGCGAACCAACGAAAGGATCCTAAAGTATGATACCAAGGACAAGTGCTCTGGGCCAGACTCCGAGACTCTTGGCATCTCTATTTCTGAAGACTTTACAAATTGGCTGGTACCGCAGGTTCTCACAAACCAGGTTTCCTGCACCTTGTACTTGTATCCCCAGTCATAGTCACTTCCTCCAGGCACTACTCAAATACACGTACGGTACACCAGGCGTCCGGCCACCCAGAGAACCAAATAATTGGATCGTGTTCTCTGGTACCGGTACCGTATGTCGATTGAGTTGCCTCCTCTGCCCCTGATCAGGTCTAGCGTTCTTTCCGTTCTCTCATATCTTTCAGAAGGGCCAAACGCCTTGCCTTTTACTGTGTTTTTACTGTGTTTTTCGCCCCTTTTCTAGAGAAAGGAAATTTTAGGCCACTAGTGCCCGGCAAACGGTCCAATTATTTGAAATTCGAGATTCCATGGCAGTCGTTGTTTATGCGCGCGCTCACAAGTTTTACGAGCCCATTAACCATTGTGGAGGGATATATTTGGCTGATTAATTTGAATTAACCGTTCAATAACTCCCCGTCACCCGGACATTGCACAGAGAACTGCTTGTATCAGGTACGAGCACAGGACATCAGAAAGCACACAAGCAGGATAAAGGATGCAAGCCCCACCGCTATCTCTCGATCCCCTACCCCCTCCCCTCTTTCCTTCCTCCCTTCTTTCTTTTTCCTTCACTCAGCTCCTGTAGCCCTCGACAGTCATCCTGAGCATCGCTGCAAAACCACCAATCTAGCACGAGTACCGGCAACCTGCGTACCGCAGTATCATAATACGCACTACATCGCATCCCAACTCGCACTCGAATACAGACCTGTATGTACCCCAGCATCTCTATGCCGGTGGCTTACCACCAGTCGAAAAAGTAAAAACCCAAGACCAAAAAAACCCTGCTCACTCCTGCAATGCGGCACTTTCACAGCTTGGCTGGGAGGCATTCCCACCCACCCACCCACTCACCATTCAGTAAAAACTGGAATAATTGAGAATGACGCTCGGAAGTCTAAACTTTCCTCCTTTGGATTAAGGGGGAAAAACAAAAGGATTCTCTTTCAGCCTTCAGTGGAGACAAGTAAAAAAGAAAAGTGCAACGGAGCTTACTCGGAGAGGCAACTCCAACGTCCTAGCGGGATTCTCAATTGTTCCTGTTTTACGGTACACGTGAGACCGCGACAGTGGCACAGACCCTCCACGACCAAAACCCGACAGGGCGAGTCCCGTTCCCTGTTCAGTAATTACCTGAGCAACCGGTGGGCCATGGAAGCGGTTGGTTACCGCAGTCCAATCCTCCTTTGCCCGTACGAGCCCTTCTCCCGTGCCCTACCGTATGATGCCAGCAATCTTACTCTACCCGTACCATACCAATGCTACGCTATCTACAAGGCGATATCAAACCAGACCAAAGATCCACCCCCTCTTCATCCCAAATGAAAAACGTATAATCAAAACTCAGGGTTCGGGACCTTTTTCCCCTCCCCGAATCCCAAAACCAAAAACCCGGTTCACGATTGATTGATGGGGGGGGTGGGCTTTACCCGAGCATGAACGGGTGAAACGGTGCACGGATCTTTGGAGGTCGGGATTTCCTTGGCCGGCTAGCTGGCTGGTAGGGTAGACATCGTGGGGAGGGGGGGAACGGCCGGGAGAGGATGGGAGGAAAGGAGCGGAACAGACAAGATGAACGAACCCAAAGGCGATCAACAAAACAAGAAACAGTCTCCCCAGTCCGGTGCTGGAATTGGGCGAGCAAGGGCAGCTGGGGTGGGAAATCCAATCCAAATACTGGTAGCGTATCGTACCAATATCAATATCGCACTGACCCTTCCATTCCCTTCCTTTGCCCATTCATGCCATACCGCACCTCCCTCCGAGACTCGCCACAGAACCCCCCCAATTCATTTCCAGCTCCAGGGGCCCGGACTGACCAAACGAAAGCACGAAGGACGAAACAGACCGCTGGGATGTGATATGATTTATTATAGTTTATTCGCTCGGTGGGAACGAATCCCATTTCCTTATCCATCCATTCCAAAAAAAAAAAAAAAAAAGCTACTTGCTAACTTCGGCGAATACAAACCTTCCATAAGGCACTCTCAGCAGGCAAGAAGTACCCAAAAGTTAGGGATTGGCAAAAGACATGGCAAAAATCCGTGCGTACCCCAGCGCCCATACGGTAAGAGTACAAACTCACGACCCCTTCTCGCCTGCTAGACCGCCACTGGACTGTACCGATACGAGTGCTGCACCCTCGCCAGCGGAGAAAAACAAAAACAAAGTCCAACGTCGTATGGTTTGGGTGGGCAGTTGGGCTCGTACGTATGATAGCAGAGGACGCGTTTTGTGCTGATAAAAACAGCAGAATCAATAGAAACGTCCGACCAAACAAACATTCCCCCCCATCCATCCAGCCGGTGTCAGGCCCGGACAGTGCCGGATTAAGCCACCACAGTAAGCTAGCTACGGTAGCTAAAACCCAATCCTATCCCGCATACTACACCACATAAATGGAGCTCTAAGTATCGGTACGGGTGCTGGGCTATTTTCACGTGTCCTCACTCGCTTCATGCTGTCGCATCTTACTGCACCGAAGCCTAACCCCGCTCCTCAACCTGGCCGGATCGAAGATGAACATGTGGGAAATGAAGGGGAAAAAAGGCTCACCACGGTGAAAACTGGGAACTAGACTCACCGGCGCCATAGAACGGGGAACCCCTCTCCGACACCGTTGAAGCAAAACTCGAGTGACCCCACATGATCAGACCCGAGGCAATAAATACCTTACCTTCACCCCACACCAACAACAATTTTTCTCTACCGTATGATAGCTGATAATGTATTGTGCTCGTACAGCAGCAAGTCCTACCCCATGAGAGCACCGAAACAAGAAACATCCTCCCGCCCGTTAGAACCTCACACCCTCTTTCCTTCAACGTTGTCTGTGTAGCTTCGCGTACGTGCCGGGGGTCAACCTGATTTGTTTGTACGATAACCCCAATTCATCCTGTTTCGGTTTTGCTTTTTTTCTTTCCATTTGGGGTTTGTAGGTATAATACTCTTTCGATATATACTTGTATGTAAGTAGAGCCGAGATTACGGTAGCTCATGCCGTTGGGGACTGAGGAGGAGGAGGCTCAATTCTGACACCTGTTGGCAAAAGGACTTGCCAGATGTGTTTTATATAACCGTTTATGCATTGTGCGATGCTATTCGATAGAGTAAGGGGGAAGGAATGAGGTGTGGGGTGGGAGGAAGGGGGGGGGGGGGGGTATATACCTACTAGTATTAAAAAAAGAGTAATTTGGGAATCTGGATTGTTATCATGGTGTGGAGATTGTTTGTTTGTTTATTTATTTATTTATTTATTTATTTATTTATTTATTTACCGTATTTGTTTTGTGAGTTGTTGTTTGTTGCGCGTAGCTAGCATGTGAATGTGAAAGATTCAGTCCCAGTGATTGGTGGAGGGAGGCGCGATAGTGCGATTTGTGGGAGATACGGTGGTGGGGATATTAGTGGTGAGTGTTACGGTGAGTGAGAGGAAGAAGAAGCAATGGCCTGATACCGGTACCGTACCGTGCCGACCGGCTCGAGAACCGGGAGCGGGTATGTTTTGTGCTGGCGCTCGTAGAGGGTAATGCTTGAAATTCGCCCCGATACGGTAGGGGGCCACGGAATGGCGGGAAGGGGGTTTGTTTATCCATGATGGGGAAATAGACTCTGTCTTGTGATAGTATGATATTTATCACTGCGCGCGGCATAAAACTTAATGATGACAACAACTCAATCTAATTCGGTGTGACTTAATAACCCTTATGCCAACCCGGATTCCCAAAATCCCAAGGGTTTTTTTTCCTATCCAGCTCGATATTATAGATTCGTTCTCGGGAGCTAACTTAGCTCTCTCTCCCCCGTCTCATGCGTAGTATATCACGGATAGAAGTTTGCATATAAGCAAACAAGTAAGTAATGAAAGCCACTGGTTCGAGCAAAATACATCCTTCCGCCCACTCACAGAAGAAGAAGAGGAGCATCTAATCGCAGCCAGGAGGGGCTTCTGCTGCAGGCTATAAAGAGATGTGAAAGCTAGAGAGGGCCTGCCATGCTGCACGCAGTGACTAGTGATCGCAGTCAGTTTTATGTATGGCGAACCAACTCTTCTGATTACAGGCATTAACTCTAGAATACGCTTTCCCCATTTTTCTCACTTGTCGCGGTAGTAGTGTAGTTATGGTAGGCACCTGGATCCTGGCGGGGGTTAGCGTGCGATGTTCTATGGATTTGTTGCCTGCTTGGAAGTCGCGAGCAGCATCGTACACAGCTGCGAAGTCGGGGTTTTTTGTTAGTGAGTGGGCTACTTGGGGGAAAATTGAGGATTTGGATAGTGCGACAGACGAAATGCATGGTTGGAAGGCAGATATCGATGTCACTCTGCCCGGATCTTTAGTTTGCGCACAAGTAGATGTTTGCCTGGTTGGGAGCAAGTAGTGCAAAAGTGAATGATGTTCCATGATTTTATTTTAGTTCATTGCATCTTATTCAGGAATGTCGGGGGGCACTGGTGCATTCATGGATACTTGATAGCAAAATGGGGAAGGCTCTGGGAGTATGGGCTCTTCAAAGTGCAACTTTTCATGACCTGTTATTTTCGAGTGATTTTCTATGATTACTCGCATTGAGAGTGCATCGCTACTGCACGATATGGTTCCTGCGGCAGCAATCACCATCATCAGACGTTTCGGGTAAATTATAGGGTCTCTTGTTGTACGGCCAGTTGCCATATCAGCTTCTTGCAAATGTTTGGCTTAGTTTCGGCGGGGAGAGCAATAAGTGTGTACTGTGCTGTACAAGGTGATAGGAAATATAGGAAATAAACCTTCAAAGCATATGGAGATTTCGTCCCAATTATTTTCTGTCGGGTCCTTGGCCAACTCACGAAACACATGGCCCTTCATCGAAACAGTGTGGAATGAAAGCACAGATCAATAAGTGAACAGTTGGGTGGATGACTCCCATTGTATTGAAAGAGAAAATTTTGGGCCCTATACATGAGATAGCACATGACAGGATCCAGGATCGAACAGGCAGGAGGGATATAGCAAAATAAAAGCAGGAATTTGCTGGAAAAAAATTATAAACCGGATAGGAAATTGCGGTGGGAATCGCTGGCAGTTTCCACGGACCAGACTTAATTTTTATTGTCTTCAAGGTCAACAAGTCTATGGTTGAAGGCTCCCTTGCCTTTGCCATAGGTGGCAGTGGGGTACTCCAAGATGTTGTTGCTCTCTTCAGCATCCTCGCCCCATCTAGCGGCCTTGGAGGTTGGAACTTTGGCGACCCTGGCCCAGTCGGATTTCTTCGAACGCATGGTGGAGGCGTTGGAATTCTTAGATTTCCCTGCTACCTGCCAATCGTGGTCGTTCTCCTTGTCTGCGACAGCTAAGGCTGCGAAATTGTCGTCTAAGTCAGGGTGAGATTCCTTCTTTCCGGCGGGTTTTGCGATTGCAGCGGAAGAACCAGGCTTCTTGGGGGTGAATTTAGTGGGCGGTGTCGGGGTTTCCCAATCCTTTATTCTGTTAATACCTGTATTAATCACAAGGAAGGGGGTGGTTTTACGTCAAAGTCCGAGTCAGGCTCGCTGAGATCGGCAGAGCCCGACTCATCAGAGCTGGGTGCAATATTTGGCTCGGTTTCGAGATCTTTGTCGACACACAGTTTACACCTTGCTTGGTCTGGGTTTTTTCTCTGACTCTTCGCGAACCCATCCAAATCCTTGGTGGCAGAGCAGACACAACAGGTAAGCTTGGTGGTTTGTTGAGCGGTACAATCCTTGCATGTAACTTTGACGCTGTTGGGGTCACGGACAACTAGTATTGTGAGAAGTTAGTTGGATTAGCGATGATGTCGCATTTGGGGAGAGGGAGAAAACCAACAAGCTTTATTATAACTACTAAACTTGCCTAGTTGGCGACCTGCAAATTGACTCTGGTGTTTCCTACCGCGACAAACATTGCAAACGATGTTGGAGGGGACCCTATTGCGTAATTGAGATTCGTTAATATTGGATTCCGCGGGGGCGAATTGATAGTAGGGAGAGACTAGTGATGAGGACTAGAGTTGGGTGAACTGGTGCATAAACGATGGAGGCATACTTGTTTGATCCGGAGGAAGCTCCACGCTGGTTAACCAGGTTGCGATTAAACTTCTGGTAGTTGGAATTCGGCATTTTGTGGTACACGGAAAGGTAGGCGAGGCTTAGCGGTTGTGAAGCGGGGGAAGCTCGGTGGAGAGGAGGAGGCAGAGAAGAGTGGAGGGGCTGACGGGTGGAATGAAGGATGAGGGTTTGGTGGAGGTGGAAAGGTAAAGAGGTTGGGGGGAGGAGGAGGGGTGAGGGGTGAGGGCTGCTCACTTTTGGTGGGGTTTGATTGGGGGAGGGGGGATGCGCAGATGAAAGCTGTGTTCTGGATGAGGCGAGGTTGCACCACGCGCGAGTACCCGTACCCTAGATAGAAAGAGGCCTTTTCGTGGGAATATTTAGAGACTAATCAACTCCAGTGCCGGCACCAGCGCTATACTGTACTGTACAGTACTCGCAGATGAGGGAAACACTGGTACGCCATGTGCTGTACTACTGGTAAATTGTTGCACCGAGAGCGTCGAACCTCCTCACTGAGACTGCTTTTTTTGGATTAATTTATGAGGGGAAATAATTCGGTTGGGCTATTTAGGTATGGGTTGTATTATAGCTTGTCTACCTAACGTTGTAGCAGACATCAATTCATCTGATTCGTTTTGGTGAGGGAAAAGTATAGCTCTCGTTTAATTAATAATGCTAGCGACGGTGAGGCTTAGGTAAATCAATCCATCCATCCATGCATTTTGTACATTCTTCCTAACAGTATCATAACATCCTCGTACTCGTATCAAGTGCCATTAATGGTATCATCTGCCGCCATTATCCAACTGAGAAGAGAGAAAGAAAGAGAGAAGCTGCCAATGTTCATAGGTGGAAGAAAACAAAGAAAAACACAATTCCAAATCCTCCTAACCATCCTCCTGGCTTTAGGGCATTGCCACTACCGGTACTGGCACTGGTAATTGTCGGTTGCGATAGAAATGTTGTGGAAGAGCGAGGGCCTGTCTGAGCGGACACTGCACTGCTCGAAGGCTTTTCGTTCTCAGGCTTAGAGGGTGATGTGGGCTCCTGATCGGCGATGGTGCTAGTTGGTCTTATTGGAGTTGGTCTTATTGAAGTTGATCTTATTGAAATTGAGGTGAAAAGGTTGTCGAAAGTAGTGCTTGAGGTGACGGCCTTGGAAGTCGTAGCCAGCATTGTGGCCGATCTTGATATTGATAAACCGCCCACCTTCCGACACAGCTGAGTTGAGGCATCGCAAGAGTATCCTGGATCACAGCACCCGCCAAAAGAACATTGAGTCCATCCCGGTTCACACGGCTTCCGACAAAGTGGGGCCCCAGGGACGCATGTCGTTCCGTTGGGACAGCAGCCACCACTCGCGCACATAAAAGTACCAGGATCGCAAACGGAGGTACCGGAGCCAGACGAACCACCAGAAGAGCCAAGTCTCTCGCACCCCGCGGTTCCGCCGGAAATTGCGCACTTGTGCGTGGCGGTAGGACAGCACCCGCTAACACCAATTATATCGGTACAGTCTGTTTGTCCAGCGGGGCAGTAGGTAATCGACGGGTCGCAAACTTTACCGATCGGACAACACCCGACGTTCGCACCACTCCCCACACAATTGTACCCGACAGGACAGCATTTGTCTGCGTTCGGGCAGATGTAGCTGTTAGACGTAGCGCACCTGCCCTGCCGTTTCACAAGTCTGGATGCTGGGGTGGTAGGAACGATCCCTGAATTGAAACCTTCGAATTTGGGTTTGGGGTCGCTCATTGGCTGAGTGGCATCGAGTGGTGAGTGGGGGGGACTCGTGTCCGCCGCCAGTGATGGGACAACCGTGAAGGCTGCAAGGAGGTACAGTTGCGCCAGGTTCTTCATCGCGCTTTGCTGTGACGGTGTCTATCGAGGTTTGTCGAGGTCTTGGGACGGACAATGGCGAGAGGAGGGACAGAGATGAGGGCTCGCAGGAGGAAGGGCCGTCAGTATAAGTATCACCTCGCCTAACCGGTGGGTATGGAGGACGCCAAGCGCGCCCTCGTATTTGGTGCCCCATTTCGGTGTGAACCTTGCGAACCGTGGCTACGCCATTGTGGTACAAGGAGTGGGATGATCTGCTGAGGGAACTCTCTTTGTTGGCTAACGGCTGCCGACTAGGATAGAATTCACGATTCACGATATCCTTCGTTATCCTTGAAGGGACACCGAGACTCCTCCCTTACCGGATGGTGGATAAGGCTGTCGAATTAAGACCATAGCATACATTTTGGGCCATAAAGTAACTCCCTCCCGTTCATGGAGCTGCACAAATCAACTACTCGAGTACGGTATCATACGGTACTTGCCCATTGCAAAAGTGACCGGAAATGTGGAGGCTACTTTGGCCACACCAAAGGAGCGCCAGGCCTAAATCCACATTTCCGGAATGTTTTGCAATGAGCAAGTAAGAGGAGACTACTTCTCCCAGGGATCCACTGAGCCAACTGTTCAGACTTTACCCGAAGCGAACTGATATTCCCAATTGAGTCCGTCATATAGTGCAGTGTAACCTTGGCAAGATATGTCAGGCTGCCTCAATGGACCATGATCGCAGTCCCGGTACTGTGACCGTACTCGTACAGTACTTGTGGAAACTCGAATAATCGAACTGTGTGCTACGGTAGACTTTCGAAAAAGGGGTGAAAAACAGAGCGGGAACAGAGCCGCTCAGCCCCCTCATGAGCACACAAAAAAACAACAAACAACCAGACCTTGCTAAAGGAGGCAACTCGGGGGACATGGCACATGGTTCAATTATTCGAGTTTCCACGGTACTGTACTGTTCCTGTGTCGTATCCTACGGTAATGGCACAACAATACTGGTCGTCTGTAGCGCGCTCACGAGCGAGGCAAACCCTGAGAAGCAGGGTACTGTAGTGAAAATGCCTTGAAGGCTTGTGGAGCGGCGAGTGCGCAGGTGAGGTAAGAGTCCTCCATCAACATACCGTACTCGTGGGGCATTTTTTCGCTCTGGTGGCGAGCTACTTGCTTTTGTATATGATATAATATCTTCGCTTGAGCCGTTTCAAGCAAGGGTACTGTAATTACTATATTCCAAATGTACTCGGTATTAGGGGTAAGTATGGCGCGGTAGCACGAAATCTCTGGGTTTATTTCCTATTCTGGGGGTGCGCCCGACTTTTGCTGCCCTTACAAAATGTGCCAAGAAAACGGGTTTGTATGGTGGAGAACCATAGTTACCGTATATGGGGCGCGCCCGACTTTTACCTACCCCCGAGTACGAGTACTCGAGTCTGGTAGCTCTTCGCTTTTGGAGCCCTACCATTGGACCAATAGCATGGCAACAATTACTCCACCCAGTTCAGCTTTCTCTGAAATGTCATAAAATCTCTTTCCATCTCCAACTGCAACCTATCGATAATAGCATTGTGGATTCAAGCTTAAATCATCTGGCGTCCCCGCAACCGTACTCGAGCAAAAGTTGGGCGAGATGTGATATATTCCGTAGATCCGAGTAGTGGCGGTACCATGGGATTGAGGGGTTGTTCAGTTGACCGATGATAGGAGAACGCCTTATTGGAATTCCTGTTGGACTAGAGGGTGTTGCAATCGGTGTGTTTTACCGTGCTCGCAACTGCCACCACCGTGATTGGCTGGGTGGCTAAATAAGATTCTGCCTTTGATGTGAATGTTCATCTTGGGCGGAAATTAAAGATCAGGATGGTGTGACAACAAAATCCATGGTTGCAACATGGATATGGGTGTCGCTCCGTCCGAATCTTTAATTCGCGCCCATATATGTCGGTGTGGTTATGGACTTTGTCTCTCTGTTCCGGGGAAGTGCGCAGAGGTTGTACTCGGACAGGGTCAAAAAGGACAGAAAAAAAGATCCGCAAGATCGGGTGGGGTGGTTAGGAAACAGGTTGCAACAGTGGAAAAATTCTTGCCTTGGTGGACCCCAGAAACCCTGACTGAGGAAATAAGTATCTCAGTATGATACTTGACAATTTAGATGACATTTAGATGCTGATAAAATTGCCAGTGTGCAGTTGAACCTATGTATTTATTTGAGTCTCTTGAAGAACTATTCCAAGGCCTTGATTCCTTCTTCTTGAGTATTAATTTGGCCTTATATGATCAGTTTCTTAATAAGACCCATGGATAAAATACAGCAGAGACCACACCGGAACTGCCCCAGGCCAATGGCATCCTGTAACCCCCCATCTTTTCCACTTCCTCCTGATCGATCAGCGCCTCTACCCTTGTTTTGCCACCGAAAGTTTTCCGCCCTTTTTGACCCTGTCCGAGTACTGTACCGTACTCGAGTATAGATGATAGGCAGGGGTTTTTATGGTGTCATAATATCATATCATATCATACCAGTGCTCACAATTAAGGTAGCTGACTAAACATAAATTCTGCGAGCACTGCTCAGGGTGCCGTAAGAACTGGCATTTTGAACCTCGCTGACCGGGGTGGGGCAAAAGGCACAGCAGACAAGATTCTTTTTTAACCGGGACCAAAACACCGCCACACATTCCACAAGGGGGGCCTAAACCGATCCTCGTGTGAGGGAACAAAAATGATGATGGGCCCTAACCCTACCACTTCGAGACATGGCCAAAGTTGGGTCAAGGATTTAATAACAGCATTGCAGCACCCCTATGTAGAGTACTCGGGGGATGCCAAAAGTCGGGCGCACTTCCGAAACGGGCAGTCAAATTTGTAGGGACTCTATTACAAATAGGGAAATATGAGTGAGATCCTATGACCCCGGTCGGTGGGGGAAAAAAGTTGGGCGCACTTTTGGCCTCCCTCCATTCACGATACCTCCAAGTATTATTAATTAATAACGCGAGGCTCCTCCTTAAGCATTAATCACTGCTTGGAGTCTCTCCGGCATGGTTCTAATTAAACTATCAAGCCTTTCAGCCGGAATAGCCTCCCAAAGTCTAGATAAAGTCTCTTGTAATACAGGAATATTGCTGATTCTTCCCCATGTTTCTCCTATCATAAGACTCCATGACAGTTTCCACATAGGTAACTGCATTTACCTTCGCCTTTGCCAGGATACAAACCGGGTCAGACTTAGCTGTGCACAAAATGCTTCCCAAACCATCCTTGATTCCCAGCCAGATTCTCATACCTCATCAATACAATCTTGATAGTATTCTTTATCTGCCTTCCATGTAACTCATGGTCTGTGGTCAAACCCTGTGGTGGAGAATGTGGACTCGTTAGTCCAAACGGCACTTTTCCAATTCTCATATGTCCAGTTCAGACTTTGCTGATACCAGGCTACTCGCTTGGGTTTGTGGTATGGCCAAAGCCCAAATTTTCGTCTCGGCATGCATCTATGATATGCCATAGACTCCATTATATTCATAATGGTGCGGAGGCTGCATCCATAGTGTAACTCGATACCTATAGCTTTCAAGCTTAAGTGTCGGGTTCTCGCGTTGCATGTAACAAAGGCTTCCAGGCGGCACTTTTCTGCTTCGTGAAAGATAGGAGAATGGCCAGCTAGAGGACGGTCAGATCGCCTTGCATTTTCTTTTGTTCACGGATAGATATTTTTTTAATAGCTATATTCTCTTCTGTTCCCCAGATTCTCCCTTCTGATACACCCTTTCATATTTTCACATGTACCTTCTGGCATGCCCTTCAGTCGATATTTAGCGGCTCTCCTATTTTTGTCCAGTTCGAGCAAGCATTATCTCTCTGTAACGGGAGCACTCTGTAGGAAGACGGATCCTAAGATTGCGACCATATTGAAGACTCCAAGTAGAAGTCAGGATCAAAATAAAGATAAAGATAATTCAAAGTAGAATCAAGCAGTAAAACTTAATATGGTTAAGCCTCAAAGCTTCACTCAATAAGTTCTCTCAAGGATCGTTGGTTATTAGAATAGAGTGTCTCTCACTTTAGTTAAGTAGAATAATGTAAACCAAAAGTACACCCGTCAACTATTCTGACCTTTCGCAAGCACCCTGCTTAGCTCAGGGCTGTCCAACTCACCTGTCTAAAGTGAGCTAACACTTGGAGACAGTCGGACCGCTTGGATATTAACTATCTCTACAAATAGGAAGTGGTTCCGGTGCTATTCATTAGCAAAAAAATTATCTTGTGCTCCATCTCACCCGGCTCACCCTGTGCGCCGGATGTTCCAGGCGCTTATAATGTAAACTCGAGTTCTGTGTGCGTCCGTCTGGGTTTATTCTGTCCGGAAGTGAAAGGGCCGCGTCCAATGCATCCGGACGCGACATGGGACGAGGCTCTTTTTCTACAGACACCTTAAACCCCCCCCAGAAACCCTCCCTGCACCGCCCAGCTTCTTCCTCCCTTCGCACCTAAAGTCCATGTTCCTATGCTGCCGTTGTGTGGATGCCTTTCAACCTCAACCTCTCACATCCCAGCCCCCCCCCAGACATGCCCACCTGCCAGCTTTCCTCTCATGATACCCTCTCTTCTTTAACCCTGTCACTAGCCTCTCTCTGAATCTGTTTCTCACCCAGAACCCTTCCAACATCACCTCTCTTTCTCTCCCACTGCCGGAATCCCTCAGTCTTCTCGCATATCCGGCAGATGTTTTCCAGTCTTCATTTTTTCACCCTATTTTCTCCCAACGCCCTCAGTCCTTGCTCCTCCACCCTCTGATCCCACCCTGTATTCTCCCATATCCTGCAGACGTCCCCCACCCCATTGCCCTTTGGCTAGGCTCTTTCCTCAGCTCTCCACATCCTATGTTGTTCGCCCCGTTCCTCTTGCCGTCCACCCCCGGACTCTTGCTCTCTGCTGGCGGGCTCCCACTGTCTTCCCTGGGTTCTAACAGTCCTCCAGACACATTCCTGTGCCTCTTCACCCACAACTGCGAGCTAGACTACCTAACCAAGCCTGCCCAGTTTATAACCATCTCACGACACATTCTCATGCCTACCGAACATACAATTGCCCGCTAGATGACTTACTCATGCTTGCACGGCTTATAACCATCCGCCAAGTTCGTGCTCATTCCCTTCCGGTACACCGGCCTGGCCTGTACACTACTATTGATTGATCATTCCTGACCCTTGTAGCACGGGTAATTCAACTTGATTTTATTACATATATACACACGATCAGCGAGCAGTGATAAAACCATTCTCCCTATCCTCTCGATTGGTTTCTTCAACCTGCGATTCCATGTCCCCAGCGCGGAACTGCGCTGCACCAACCAGTGTACCTGGATTCGCCCGATGTTCTCGCTGCGGCTGGTGCTGACTGTGTCTTCCTGACTCCGCTAGCCGCCAGCCGTCCCTAATTTATCCAGCTCCGTATCCATGTCAAACTCTCGCCTCAATGCATCCTCATCATTGTCATATCCCACCATCCTCGCCACCCACTTTCCCCACTTCTTTGCGATTTTAGCCTCTAATGTCGTCTTTATCCGCTGGATTATTCGACTCTGCCAAATTCTTCCTGTTTTGCTTCACGATCATGTCTGACGTTCAAGCAGGGCTATCTATCTATTAGCAGACCTTTTACACAATTGAAGTAGAGGCGGGTTGCAAAAGTATACGGATGCCGGGCCAGTCGGGGAATCTGGACACTTTTGAACTCTGGCAGTACGCATAGTTTATCTTACCTGCGGAACTGGCCCGTGTGAAAGCCACATTATGGATGAAGCTGCCGGTCCGCCAACATCTCAGTGAATGACATAATATGGCCGCTGTAAGACGGATAAACGGGCCATGGATCTGAGCTAGGAAACGCTCATCTGTAATACCTGTCGTTTTTGGGCTAGAGTAACATTGAGCAAATATCATGCCCGGAATCTGCGGTGCTACGAATTTAAGAGAGATTGGCTGTCCACAGGATCCGATTGATTTAGTCTCACTGCGATTAGAAACAATCCTGACAAATGTGAAAAAAATACCTCATAGCTGCCAGGGGGGTAAATCAACCTATCCTCCTCCAGTAGGTATTCCACTCTTCGTGCACAGGCTGTAGAATCCTCACTATTGAGCTTATAGAGTTCTGTTATAGCCTTCTTTACTGTATTCAGATACTGCGATCTGCATCCGCTGTACTTTGCCCACATCTCTCACGGTTCCTGGTTCAGAAAACTTTGGTGTTCTTTCTTGGGTTACATGGTTGCTATAAGGGATTTCCTTTGTAAAGGTTACGACAAATTGTTTGGTTTCCTTGGTTACGCGGATATATGACTCATACTGGGGTATGAGTCAGGCGGCAAAGGCTGTGCTAGGATTTCCTTCTATATAAGAGGGCGGAGCCTCCTGATCTCTTCACGCTGCGCGCCCTTTACACCTCCAGTCATTGAAATCACAACACCATGTTGTTCAGTGCACGATCCCCCCACACCGCCCTACTCTGCCCTCACTTCAGGCTTCGCATCCCTGATCCTCTGTTCCTACGATGGACAACCTCCCGGACATTCCCAAGGTGTTCCCTTCCCTTCCTTCCTCGAGGTCCTCCTCCGTAATAGAAGAACCCGCTCAAAACCTTCTGCTGCTTCGCCATTTCCTTCGCGAAACGCGCGACAGACTACATTTCTCCCCCGAACATATCCCAATCCCCAGCGATAGGCAACTGAATAACCTCTCTGACCGCGAATCTATCCTTATTCCCTACCTCTACCCTTCAATCAACGCGCTTGCGTCCATGACCAAGCAGCTTGACACCGTCACCACCCAGCTCGCCACCGTGCAGTCCATCGTGGCGACCCTACCCACCACCGCAGCTCTAGATAGCAAGCTTTCCCCGATCCACACCTCACTTCGTGACCTGTCACAAAGAGTTGGCTCTACTCCACCCGCCCCCTCGGCCCCACTTCAGCAACCTATTCCTCCGGTCGGTGTGGTCACACGACCCGCGACCCCACCCCCAGCCCCCAAGACTCGTTTCCCCCCCCCCCCCGGCCAAATCCAACACCAACGTGGACTTTAACCCGGACATCCCCCACTACGACCCAGTCAGACGCTTTTTCTACTGAAACCCCCGAGCCTACGCTGACAAGTTCTCTGACTCATGGGAAGCCAACGCGTTCCGTGACAGGAAGTACCCCGACCCCTCCTCTTTCGTCTCGGGCCATCTTGACACCGACTGCCCTAAGCCCCAACCCTCGTACGCCCAGGTGGCCTCATCCAGTAATCCAAAGGGAAACAAAAAGAAGAAGAACTCCACCACAGCCTCGAAAGTCCCGGCCGCTGTCAACTCGGTCCCAGCTTTGCAGAAACCGAAACTACTCCCTACGGCTGAAAGAAGGTTCTACGCCCCTCGTTCCCGCCCCACTGAACACCCTGAGGCCTCCCTCATCGATGCCACCTTCCCTGACATCGCCGCTCATGTCCTAAGGGATGCAAAATGCACTCTTCCTCTCGCAGTCACAGCCAAAGTCAACGACAGAGGCTCGGTCACTCTCCTCGTCTCCCACCCTACCGCTCCGGCGGCTCCCTTCGCCCCGTACTTCGACGCCCTCGCCGCTCAGCTCAACCGTTCTTTCCCGGTGGGAGACTCTCCCTGGCTGCCCTTTCGTCTCGCCCCCAACGAAGTCCAGTTGGCAATCCACTCCCTCCCGCTCGCTTTCCTCCCTGGGAACCCTGAGGAGCACTTCCCCAGCCTCCCCGACTCAATCTACAATTCAAAGAAGGTCCAGATTCTTGCAGCAAGATTCCTCAACCCTAACCCTGAGTCGAGGGCCGGCAAAATGGCCACCTCCGTCATTGTCTCAGTCAACCCAGGTGATGTCCCCACGATGGGTACTTCCATCAGACTCTTCTCCCGCTCAAGGACCATCGAGCGTGCGTACTCCTCCAACCGTTACACTCAGTGTAGGAACTGCTGGGGCTTTGGCCACGTCGCACCTCGGTGCCCAGCAACCGACCCGGTGTGCCCACTCTGCTCCCTCAATCACTCCTGTTCGAACCATAGATGCCCAAACCCCACATGCTCTAGCAGTGGCAACCTCAAGGCTACTCCTGGCTGTTGCTCTTCCTCCCCATCCCGCTGCGTTAACTGCGGTGCTGAACACACCGCCCTGTTAAAAGACTGCCCTAGCTGCCCGGCTCCTCCCACTCTCAGTCGTTCAGCCCCTTCCCCGAAAGTGTTACATCCGCCGCCCACTGGAGACGAGATGGACACGGCCACCGACAACGAGAACCTATCGCCCGCCCCTTCTCCCACCCGCACACTCCGGTCAGCTTGCGAGGCTGAAACGCCGCGGGCTAGGAGAATGACTATGATCCAGGCCCCGCCAAGGCCCACACACAGCGCCGGTGCCCCTCCTCCCGCGGAGGCCACCAGTCCCTTGCCTGACCCCAGACAGAACCCGGGCCTGGCCCCATAATGCATTACAATGAATCACACCAGGAGGTTGAGCAGGTCTCTATTCCCCCGTCTAGTCCATTCCTACTCATTCAGCACAACTGCCTCGGGAGCTGGGATGTGTTTCTTTCCTTGTTTGGTTCATTTTCTCAATTGGCTATCGCCCCCTCCATTGTTGCCCTGCAAGACCCGCCGGTTTACAGGGGCAAGCTGCCGTCTTTCCTGTTATACACGTATTTCTCGCCTCCTAGTGAGAACTTCGCCAAACCCCGCGTTGCCTTTTATGTTTTTTGTAGTTTTCTTTCCTCCATCACCTTGCTCCCCAAGTTTTATCGGAGAAAAGACATAATGGCTCTCGAACTTTTCACACCTAACGGGTTTTTCGATCCCTCCTTGGTTGGCTTCACAATTGTCAACTCTTATAGCATCAAAGGCCGGTCTAACAATACGCGTTCGGTCCCGCCCGACCTGATCTTTCCTGTCCTCTCAGGACCCGTTTTCACCCTAGGGGATCTGAACATCCACCACCCAACCGCCGACCCCCTCAGGGCATTCGAAGAAGAGGAACTGGCCATCTCGATCCCCTATTTCGACAGAGCCACGGATCTTGGCTTCTCCCTTCTGAACTCGCCTGGGGTTTACACCCGCTTCTCCATGTCGTTGGTGGGCAGACTGGGCGTTATTGACCGGCCCTTCGCCTGCCTGCTCCTGGCGCCGTACCTTTCAGAGTGGTCCGATCCCCTGCCCTCTACAGGCTCCGACCACATCCCAATTCTACTTCGTTTCGATGCTCCCTTTTTTCGAGCCCCCCCCCTCACACCCAACTGAGCACTAACAGACTGGGGCCCCGTGGATTCAGCCCTCAAATTGCTCACTATCCCCCCCCGCCCCCCCTGCCAACCTCTCTCTCGCTTGGGACATGGTTTGACACCAACCTCAACAGAGTCTCCGCGATGGTGACTCTCTACACCTCTTCCAAGCGCATCACCCACCGATCGAAGCCCTGGTGGACGGCGTCCCTGTCCGCATCAAGAAAGGCATACAACTCCGCCCTCAGGGCCTCCGAGGGGGACCGTTTCAATTCTTCCCTGCTGGCGTCGGCCAGGGCTGCGCGTTCCTCGTACTTTAAAGCTATTAAGAAGGCAAAAAGGGACCATTGGAGCTCTTTCCTAGCTATGGCAACCCCTCAAACAGTATGGATAGCAAAGAAGTTCGCTAGAGGCCGTCCGCCTTCCCGTTTCCCTGAGCTACCAGGGGCCTCCACCCTACTCGAACTGAACAAGGCCCTCCTGGATCAATTCTTCCCTGGGTCTCCTCCAGCAGCCACAACAGGCATCCTCCTCCCATTCAGAGATTGCCCTCAGCTGGTGACCTCGGAGATTGAGAGGGCCGTGGCCTGCTCCTCACCATCGTCGGCCCTGGGCCCGGACACCATCCCCAACTCGGTGTGGAAAAGAATCAACAAGGTCGCCCCGTCGCTCATCCTCAACCTCCTCTCCCCCCTGGTTTCCTACGGTTTCCACCCTCCCTCCCGAAAGGAAGCCGATGGCATAGTTTTGGACAAGCCAGGCAAGCCCTCCTACGACTCCCCAGCCTCCTTCCGTATCATCGTGCTGCTTAGGACCTTCTCCAAGATTCTCGAAAGGATCATGAACAACCGCCTCTCCTGTGTGGCTCGTGTGACGGGCCTTATCAACCCTCACCAGTGCGGCTCCCTGGCAGGACTGTCAGTGGCAGACGCATGTACTACATTCTCACACGAGATCAGGACCCTGCAAATGGACAAGAGGAAAGTTTGCACCCTTTTCCTTGACATCAAAGGGGGTTTCGACAACGTCAACCCTAGAGTTCGTTACGGGGCGGACGGGGCCCCAGAAAACGCGGGTCCCCGGCCCTTTTCCCCGCCCTGCCCCGCTCAACGTCCTGGGGCGGAGTGTCTTTTTCGGCATTCCCTGCCCCTGTCCCCGCTCAGGCCCCCGCCTCACCCAGACCCCGGACGGGTCCCCGCTAAAAATTAGTAGTAACAAACGGGGCCCCGTCCAGGGAATGAGTGCGTGTGGGCCTCGGGCGGGGGCGGGGCCTGGCGAGTGAAAACCCGCCCCGCCCCGCCCCGTAACGAACACTAGTCAACCCCTCCACCCTCTGCTGTATGCTTAGTGCCAAAGGGGTCAACCCCTATCTGGTTTCCTGGACCCGCTCCTTTCTCACAGGCAGGTCCTGCCGCCTCCTCTTCCAAGGTTCCCCCAAGGCTTTCTCCCCGGTATCGCTGGGCACCCCTCAAGGCTCGCCAGTCTCCCCTCTCCTCTTGGTTATTTATGTTTCCAGACTTCACATTGAAATTCCTTTTGGCCTCACCCTATCCTATGTGGACGACTTCGCACTTACGGCATCATCGTCCTCATACCGTCGCAATATCCAGCTCCTACAAAGGCACTTCGCCCGAGTTAAAGCCAAGGGCTCCCGTTTGGGGGTTGGCCTTTCCATTCCCAAGACTGAACTGATTCACTGGCGCACAAAGAAGGACAGAGACCCCTCCTCTCACGCATCCATCCACCTTGACGGCTCGATTTTCAGACCCAAAGAGGAGCTGAGATGGCTAGGATATTGGTTCACACCGTCCCTCACCACGACCCCTCACTTTACCAAGCACCTGGCCAAGGCCCAAGCAGCCTTTGTGGCCATCAGACGGCTCTCCCCTCCAGGGATGGGCCTGCCCCCTTTCCTATGTCACCGCCTGGCATCGTCCCTGCTTTTCCCCATTCTTGGACACGGAGGAGACGTTTTCACCCCAACCGTCCATATGATGAGAAAACTGTCAGCCTTCTGGCACAAGACACAGAGCTGGTGCACGAACTGCTTCACCGGTACCCCGACCGACATCCTGGCCATTGAGGCCTGCCTACCACCCCTGGACCTGCTCTTCGCCTACAAAAGACTCCTAGCAGGCCTAAGGATACTCTTCTCACCCCCGGAGATCAACCCGGTGACAGCTCGACTCTCCCCCTCTGTCCAGACCCCCTAACCCTTTCGACATGTCCCGGACCACAGAGTCCTTCTCCGGAACAATACGGGCTGTCGCTTCCCCCTACCATGGCTCTGGCCCAGACCCCCAGCGAAGAACAGAGCCCACCTGCCCCTAGAGGCGATCCCCCACTCCCTCCTTTTCTTGCTGGGCCTGGGCGAAAAGTTCCCTTTGCCCGTTACCTCCCAGCATCTCTTCTGCAAAGCCTACCTCGCCCCGGCGCCAGGGCGCTTCTACCCTCAACTAAAACAGCTCTGCCGTGACCTCCTTATGCAGGAATGGGAAGAAAGGTCACCAGACGTTAACAGCCTGAGGTACCCGTACCGACCCTCACTCAGTCCCCACCCGATTATGGGTCGCAACAAATTCGATGCTGGAAGGGTACATCAGGCAAGGTCTGGCAAGAGTTACCTCCGCGCACACCCAGCCTGGGATGACGACTGTCCGACAACGTGCCCAAGATGCCACGAGGCCCCAGAGACCCTTAAGCACGCCATCCTCTCCTGCCCCACGAGGGAGCCCGCCAGAACCCGCCACCTCCAGGGGGTTACTGACCTGGGCCCCGACGCCCCGGTCTGGTTCTCCGCTGCCCTATTGGCGGCCCTAGCTCGCTTCATGAGGTCAACCCTCACAGCCTTTCCCCTGGGCATGTTTTCTCGCGCCATGTCAGCCGCCAGTTCAGTGTCTTCCTGCTCGTCCGCTGTACTTTCCTTTGGTTATTTTATGTCGTCTTAGGAGGCTTAGGTGGTATAACTACCCTTAGGTTTCAAGTTGCTTGATGTTTTCCGCTGGTTTATAGGAGGGTTTCCTTGATTTCCTTGTTATGATTTTCGTGCCCATATGAGGGCCAGGGACCGGTATGGACCCTCGTGGAGATGAGTGGCAATGGACTTTTATTTTGTTTGTTTGTTTTGGATTTTGGGTTTTGTTTTCGCCATACCTAGCGCTCCATGCGATTTCTTGTACCTTAACAACGAATATATGATATAAAAAAAAAAAGAAAAAAAAAAGCCCACTTATCTCTTTGGTTCTTTATGCTACCTGGCATTTCTTTTACTACTCCTGTACTTCAGAATATAACCTGTTCTATTCTGATATCCAAGATCCACGCCAAGAACCCACGAACCTTGACCCTGATCTACCATTACACGATCAGCCTTGATCTGAGATTGTCATCTCCAAACCCTCACGCTAAACGACTGTCATCGTTTAGGACCTTCCTGTCGTTGTGTGCCTTGGACTAACGTCAAGTGCCAAGAACCCGTTACACAAGGTAGCGTCTAATGAGGATCCAACCCACACAAAACCATGTCTCGACGTGTCGAACTTCCAACCGCTGCATTAACTGCATTGACCGAATTGTCGGCAGTTACTAACGATGAGTTTGATCAACTACCTGAAGATTGAATTAGGCAGCAGCTCCGCACCGCGCGCGATCTTGCTACTTCACTCAACGGGGTCCCGGCACTCCCTTCCATTTCCCAACAAGGCACCCCTGCACCGCTCGAACAAAACCCTTGGTTCCAACAGCTACAACAACGCGTTCAGAATCTAACCAATGAAAGGGAAACGCTTGCCGAAGAAGGAGATGCGCCAAGCGAAGAACGCGATGCTTTGCTTACAGAGGGACAAGGACTTGAGGCAAGGTACAGAGCCATTGTGACTGACCTATAGCGCGACAGAGTCACCATAGTTACCCTTAACACCGCGTTGACCAACACGAACACTGCCCTGGCAGCTGCAACTGCTGCACTTGCAAACACTGGGGGACCTGCTCCGCCAGCAGGCGAACGACCCTCTAAGCGAGAATCAATCCCCAAGCCACAGGAGTTCGACGGCTTCCAAGACCAACTTTGCCCGTTCATTCCCCATTGACGTACCAAGTTCCTCGGAGCTGCCCACACATTCGTGGATGTCCAACAGGGGGTGGCATACGCTGTTGGGTTCCTAAAAGGGAAAGCTTACGAACAAATCCTTCCACTTATTGATGAAGGAAACATTAATATAGCTAGTGTGGAAGCCCTGATCACCCTACATGAGAACGCCTTCGGTAACCCTGACAGGGTCCGTACCGCCGAACGGAATCTACAAAGCCTACGTCAAAAGAACCGTAACTTCTCTGACTACTTAGCGGATTTCCAACGATATGCTGCCGAGGTATCTTGGAACGATGCTGCTAAGCGAACCTCATTGTAAGAAGGATTAAGCGCCAAACTCAAAGACGCTCTGGTAACCCACACCACCCCCGACGAACTTGACCAATATATCATATTGCTCAAACGTGTGGATAACAAGATTCGTGCCCGCGCAGCCGAAGGAAAGGGGTCATCTTCTACATGGAGATCATCTACCACGACTACAACTACGACACCAAAACCGGCTGCTCCGCCTGCGACTACCACCACCGCTACAGGCAAAGCGGGCCCTATGGACCTTTCCGCTGGACGATGCCGCCTATCACCGGCACAATGTGAGGATCGCATGCAACGCGGCCAATTGCTTCTACTGCGGGGGAGCAAACCATATGGTTTGACAATGTTCGAACAGATAAAGTCAGCTTACAGCTAAAGCTGCCGCCATCCGTGCACCTCTGCCAGTAGTTCCTGAAGAATCTCGTCCTGAGTCTGAACACTCGAAAAGCTACCTGTCCCATGTACAGTCCAAGGCACTGTTATGGGACAAGAATCGCCTTCTTCGTTCCTTTCTTTATCTGGTTTATCTCTTGATGACATGGAGAATGGTGTTGAAGCCAATCATCTGGTAATGGCATGTACGATTGTTGACAACCATAACGAGATTAGATCTCATGCTCTAATAGATTCGGAAGCAACTGGATACGCATTCATCGACAAGGCTTTCGGCGAGCGCCAGAACCTTTCTTTGTTTGAACTGAAAGAACCACGACCTTTGACGGTCATCGACGGGTGGCCTGTGAGTTCCGGAGCAATTACTCACATCACCAAGATCGGGTTGTTGATTAACAACCACCATGAAATGATTCCTGCTTTTGTTACCATGCTTGGGGGATACCATCTAACACTCGGTATACCCTGGTTAAAACACCACGACGTCAAGATTGACTTTGCTTCTAACTTCCTGACTTTTGAATCCGAATATTGTTTGAAGAACTGCGTTAACGACGTTACAATGGCCTACAGAATCGAGGAAGAGTTACCACATTTCCTACGGGCTTATGCTGCACAATGTGCTCTCGGACACAAGGTCCTCGACCAGGACGAGGTACTTCAAATACTTCCCAAACAATACCACGAATTCCTTCCTTTATTTCTTGAGAAAACAGAGGATCAACTACCACCTCACGGGAGGTTTGATCATGAGATACCACTCTGCCCAGGATTTGTCCCTCCTTTCGGACCAATATACGGTCTTAGCCCCCCTGAGTTATCAGCCCTATACAAATGGCTAGATGAAAATTTGGATAAGAAATTCATCCGTGAATCATCCTCCCCTGCTGCTTCTCCCATTTTGTTTGTTAAGAAAAAAGAAGGTTCTCTACGCTTATGTGTTGACCCTAGGGGACTTAACGAGGGAACGATCAAAAACCGTTACCTTTTGCCCTTGGTCAAAGAAACCTTTAAGCAACTTTCACGAGCAAATATATCCACTCAACTGGATATCCGCGGAGCCTACAACTTGATCTGCATAAGAGCAGGTGAAGAGTGGCAAACAGCTTTTCGTACACGATACGGGCTTTTTGAATCCCTCGTCATGCCCTTTGAACTTACCAATGCCCCCGCTACCTTTCAAGCGTACATTAATGACGCGTTACGTCCATTCTTGGATAGGTTTTGTACAGCATACATTGACGACATCTTGATATACTCTGAGAACGAGGAACAACATATCAAACATGTTAAAAAAATCCTGGAAGCTTTAACGAAAGCTGGACTTCAGGTAAAACCTCAAAAATGCGAATTTCACACCAACAATGTTGAATATCTTGGGTTCATCATCACCATGGAAGGCCTACGAATAGCTCCCGCGAAGATCACCACTATCATTGAGTGGCCCATCCCTAAGAAATTACGCTATAGCCGCTCCTTCTTAGGATTTGGAAACTTGTATAGGCGCTTTATCCAAGACTATTCACATCTGGCTAGACCACTAACCCAATTCCCCAAAAAGGGAATACCATTCGTGTGGTCGGATCTTTGTCAAGCCGTATTCGAAAGATTGAAGGAAGCCTTTACTACGGCCCCCATCCTGATCCATTTTGATTTTGCCAAAGAGATAGTAGTGGAAACTGATGCTTCCGACATCGCCTCCGCCAGTATACTATCGCAACCTGGATCTGACGGGCTTTTGCATCCCATTGCCTGCTTCACAAAGAAACATACTCCAGCTGAATGCAACTACGACATTTACGATAAAGAGTTGATGGCCATGGTACGAGCTATTGAAGAATGGAGGGCTTATCTGGTTAGCTGACCTGTTACCGTACGGTTGGATCATCATCTGCGATACGTTACCACGAAAAGGTTACTTAATCAATGACAAGCCCGATGGTCGGAATTCCTGTTGCAATTCAACTATACGATTGAATTTGTACCTGGTAAAGGACATGGGAAGGCAGATGCTTTAACAAGGATGGCGGGGCAAACAGAAGAGGAGGTATTGGAGGATGAAACGCACAGGACACAAGTGGTTCTCAAGTCCCAGTCTCTGGGTTTGTTGGCGGATATTCCGCTTCATTTTGGAGCGTCCCCCTTAAATGAATTATGGACAGAAGCCTATCAAGCTGACCCCCTTCCAAATCAGATACTCACGATGCGGGAACAAGGGGTATGACATAGCCGCTTGATCTCCCTAGCGGAGTGTACCAAGGATGGTAATCGACTACGGTATCGAGAGCGTCTCTATGTTCCCGCTCACAAACCTTTGAAACAGGCCATCATTCAGGAAAATGACGACCCTCCTGCTGCTGGTCACCACGGCAGATCCAAGACACATGAGCTAATCACGCGACGATACCATTGGCAGAGCATGCGAAAAGAGATCGCATGATATGTAGCCAATTGCCATATCTGCCAATGAAGTCGAACGAATCGTCATGCTCCGTTTGGTATCCTTCGCCCTCTCTCTATCCCCTATCGACCATGGCAAGACATATCCATAGACTTTGGAACCGGTCTACCTTGGAGTAACCGTAAGGATGCAATTTGGGTAGTGGTAGATCGGCTAACTAAGATGCGTCATCTCGTCCCTTGCCGTACTACCATCGATGCCCCCTCTCTTGCCGACTTATTCCTGGATAACATCTGGAAACACCATGGGTGACCACTGACTATCATATCTGATCGGGGATCGCAATTTGCTGCCGAGTTCTGGGGAACGATCTGTCGCAGACTGAAAATTGACCGACGTCTATCCACTGCATTCCATCCTGAAACTGACGGTCAAATAGAACGAGTTAACGGTATTATGGAACAGTACCTATGGTCATATGTTAACTACCAACAGGATGACAGGTGTCAATGGTTACCAATGGCGGAGTTTATGGGTAACAATCATACATTCGAGACTACCGGCACCACTCCCTTCATTGCCAACTATGGCTATGATCCTCGTATGGACTTTCTTGATGAACAAACTCTCCCGACTGACGACCAAGAGGCACGATCTTTGGTTGTCACTATGACAGAGCTTCATGCACACCTTCGAACCGAAATAGGTTATGCACAAGAAAGGCAACAGGAGAATGCTGACCGACGCAGACTCCCAGCACCCTCCTTCCAAGTTGGTGACAAAGTTTGGCTGAACGCTAAAAATATTAGGACACGTCGACCTTCACGAAAGTTGTACAACAAACGTCATGGACCATATGAGGTCAAGGAAAAGATAGGAACACATGCTTACCGTCTGAATCTGCCGAATACTATGAAGATACATAAGGTCTTCCACGTATCACTGTTGGACCTAGCAGCTAATGACCCACTCGAAGGACAGATAATCCCACCACCTCCGCCCGTGGAAGTCGAAGGAGAAGATGAGTGGCAGGTTCAGGAAGTTTTAGATTCCAAGTTCATCAGGAACCGGCTGCGATATCTGGTGAAATGGGAAGGCTACAACGCAACAACATGGGAACCGGCTGATTCAATCAATGAGCTGAGGGCGGTTGATGAATTCCACGAACGGTACCCACTGAAACCTGGGCCATTACTGGAGAATCCGGAATAGGCCTCAGGGGACTTCGGCCCTGGGGAGGGCCCCGCTCTTACTGTTCCCTGTTCCAATAACTTTGGTGTTCTTTCTTTGGTTACATTGTTGCTATGAGGGATTTCCTTTGTAAAGGTTACGACAAATTGTTTGGTTTCCTTGGTTACGCGGATATATGACTCATACTGGGGTATGAGTCAGGCGGCAAAGGCTGTGCTAGGATTTCCTTCTATATAAGGGGGCTCCGCCCCCTTATCTTTTTTCATCTTTCTCGTCCGCTCCACCTCCAGCGATTGAAATCTCAACACTATGGGAAATCATCGTGAGAGTGTCCTCCGCCTCTGATCTACCCCGCCCGTGGCATCTGCTCGGGGGTTTATCACGCCTTCATCCCTTCACTATCTCTGGGGCCTTTGGCCTCCCCTCCCGGGGGTTATGGATTCCTTCCTGGTTCCGTTCGTCCTCGCTTTGCGTTGATGTTCCTACCCTTTACCCCGCACTTCGCGACGCGTTTCGCTTAGCGTTTTGCACGGTCGGCAACCCTCTTTTCCTCGTCAACACGCGGTCGCTAGTCTCGGGCTGTCGGTGAAGTAGTTGCCCTGGTGGCCCTGCTCTCTGGTATTGCACTCTCTCCTGAGTTGCTCGGTCGGTACGGTCGGCATTCGAAAAATCGTGACCCTGTTTCGGTCCTCCGCGTTCGTACTTCTCGGTCTCTGGCGAGCCTTCCCTCTCCCGCTTCCCACGCGTTAGATCCGCTTGCACCGTACTGCTACGTCCTTCCTTA
>Ga0307513_10002274_pt1 | contig 26798 bp, 26 predicted proteins | sample 15_EM_MG_FD_202174 | JGI IMG/M metagenome (GOLD analysis project Ga0307513, IMG submission 202174) | Populus trichocarpa ectomycorrhiza microbial communities from riparian zone in the Pacific Northwest, United States - 15_EM | ecosystem: Host-associated > Plants > Roots > Unclassified | place...
CAGGATTTAACCGAGGTTTATGAGGGTATGGATGACCCATACATCAACTGGAGTTTGATAATTTTGCCCCCCATCCCTCACATGCCTCATGAGGTATAGGGGGCAAATGTGTACTTTTGCTGATGGAATATAGCGGCTGATCATACCCGACATGGTCCAAGCGGTACGCGGAAGCGCTATAGGCCAAGCGGCGAGATGGAAGGCGCTTATACCACTCACAAGGCTGCGAGTGATACTATGAAGAATGCTACAACCCTGAGTTTTCCTGCAGGAAACAGGAGCAGCGAACATACCCCGGACGGTACATTGAGAACAAAAGGCTGTGTCATTGGGCACCGTGCCTTCGTTCCACGAATGTGATCACGAACGCAGAATATTGAACTTGGACCCGGGCCAGCCCCGTCATATAACACCAAATCAGCAATTCACGCACTAAAAGAATTCGGCCAACCGCTTTTACCATTGACTCAAACCGGTGAGGCGCTATTTCACACTTTCCTCCCGGAGGAGCATTCAAAATACACAGCAGTCTATAAGACCATTTACGATGGGAAAGCTGACAATGTTGACGAGGCATTTGGAATATGGACCTCCCGCTCACTTGTCATCAACACGAATACCAATAACCATAAGGATCTGGAGGACGTATGCCATGGGTGGTGTGCGATAGTAGTATTCGGAGAGTTTGAGGGCGGCGATGCCTGCTTTCCTGAGCTTGGAGTCAAGATTGCTTGTACCCCTGGTATGTAGAGACTCCCGCCCATCTTATCCAATTCCAATAAGTAACTAAGATATATTCTCTAAGTTCCATTATTTTCATGCTTTCCTATGCTGTGTAACATTATATTGGCTCTTTTGTGGGAAATGGGTGTAGTGTTGGCCACTTTACACATCAAGCAGTGCACGATGCATATGTGGAGAAGACGGGGAAGTCATTGTGGGAGTTCAATAAGATTCCTAAATGGTGGCAGAATTTGCGCATGCATCTGAATGTATAATAATGTTCCTAATCATTGATTTTTCTATTTAGTATGGGTATACACTCACACCCCGCTGTCCCGGATCTTGATAATCCGCATACCTTACTGTGTCGTGCGAATCTCAGTAAGTTCTGAGTTTCTTTACACTAAAGCCTAGCCTGTTGTCCCGCATCACTCGCTATGCCGGATGCATTCTTAGGATTTTGTCCTTCCGTGATCGCGGGGTGCTAGTGTATACTTTTGAGCTTGGCCTGCCCTCGTTTGGAAGGCTGTGCCCCAAAAATCATACGTCCAAACTATACACCCAAAGCCATACGCGCAAAACCATACGCCTATAACCATACGCCCAAAACTATACGCCCAAAGCCAAACCATACGCCCAAACCCATACGCCAAAAACCATGCGCCCAAAACCATACGCCCAAAAGCCATACGCCCAAAGCCAAACCATACGCCCAAAACCATACGCCCAAAGCCATACACCCAAAACCATCCCCCCAAAACCATGCGCCTAAAACCATACACCCAAAAACATACGCCCAAAACCATCCGCCCAAAACCATACGCCCAAAAGCCATACGCCCAAAGCCAAACCATACGCCCAAAGCCATACGCCCAAAACCATACCCCAAAGAGAGTCACCTAAAACCATAGCTTTTTATACACCATAGTGAGCCCCCAGTTAAACCAACTATCTGCAAGTTTAGGGTACGTGATTGCCTCAACCTCAGACCAGATTTAAATAGTGGCTAGTATTTGGGTGGATGGCTTGCAAGGCATGTGAGACGTGACGCCTAAACCAATAGTCTTTGAATGAAAGGCCCAAAACTGAATGCCCAAAGCCATAAGCCCAAAGCCATACACCCTGAATGAGATCACGAAATGATAAGCCGGAGACCATATCCTCAGGAAGATAGGAATCGTGCATGCACCACTATACATCTATACGCTTAGAGTTATGTACCCGGAATCATATGCTTAGAAGTACTTAGAAACATACGTAGATTATACGCTTACAATCATATACCGAGAGCGATTTCCAAACCCTATTTATCTCAAACTAGATGCCCAAATCATAATGATAATGTGAGCACTATATTCAAATCCTATCTTTTGAGATAGTGGCCCGCTTGCTATATGGAATATCCAAATAGTGGAGTCATCATACTAGACATACGAAGTAATTAGGGGGTGTTTGGCCAGCGAATTCTGATCTCAAATTGTGATTTCAGATCAGAGTTGAGAGGCCAAACACCCCTTAGATTTCAACCTGCCATTTGTTTAGTCAGAGAATATTACTCGTAGGAATAAGTAGGGCCCCGCACAGGGGCAAGAGTGGGGGACCAGAAGATGGGGGCCCATCTAGGCAATCAGCGGGGAAAGTAAAATACCCGCGCCGCCTCACAGCCCGCCCAGGGCCCCTTGTCATACAGGGCGGGGAGGAACGGCAAAGAGCTGACCTCGGGCCAGCGTAACGGCGGGGGCCCAAAGTGAAAACCGGCTCCGCCCCGCCCCGTAACGAACACTATCAGTCGCTGCCGCCCTGAATACCTCATGGACGAAATTACTAGCCTTGCAGTAACCTGTTCTCTGAAGCGCAAGGCTTCTGCCTCCTCGCCAGCTACATCAAGCGCAGCCAGCAACGATAGCAGAATATCGATTGGAAACTCTTGGGGTGATAATAGAACTCTCCCAATCTCTAGTGAAATGGAACGACGACACTCAGAGATGAGCTGGATGTCAAGCACTGACGATGGGTGTGAAATACATAAGAATGAAACAGAAGGTGCAAGCTACTGGCCAAAGGACCCTAAGGTCCGGTAGCAGAGTAAGAAGAAAAAGAGAAAAGAGCAGGATATGACTCCAACATCTAATACAGCCCTTGAGGCAGGCCAGGCCTCGCTCCCCGATCTCCCATACCTCTCAGAAAGCCTCCCACCTTTTCGTATGAATGATGCCATTCCAGCTACACCGCCCATAACCTTGCTGGCCCTCAGTCCCCTCTACAGCCAGGCAGGCTATGACTCCGATGAGGCAACCAACGCCAACCAATTCCTAAGCATCCTACACTCCTGTCTTATGGGTATCCTCGCCCAGCGAGTTAGAGAAGCCCTTAAGACCGACGCCCTCTACACCAGGGTCAAGGAAACCGATAACCAATTGCACTATTCCATCCGCGATAGCCTCCTACTTCCCCAGAACACGAATGGGTACGAAAACCTTTATATACCGGTAGGACCTCTTGAGAAGGGGGTATTCCTACGGGATTTCCTCCTCAAGACTGTCCATGAAGGCCTCGGGCGTTTCTCACCCTACAAATGCTACTCCTATGCGGCTTGCTTCTTCTGGTGGCCACAGATCCGCCAGGACTTTGTCCTATACTGTTGGTCATGTGATAAGTGCCAGATTAACAACGAGCCCACAACCCTCCCCTGTGGACCATCTCTTACCCTCCCTGACCCCGATGAAGCCTACCAATCCCTAGCCCATAGACTTCGCTGGCCCTTTTAACAAATCCGATGGCTACACATCTATCATGGTCATAATGGACCGCTTTACTTCCTACACACATCTCATCCCACTCAAGGACGCAGCTACCTCAGAGAAGATCTTCAAGAAACTCAACAGTACTATCTTTGACGTCTATGGCCTACCGCTCAGCATTGTCCTTGACCACGACTCTGGCTTTACCTCTAAGTTTTGGTCACAAATGATGAAGTCCCTTGGTATACAGGTCTTGATGGCGACCCAATACCACCACCAGACGAATGGCCAGGTTGAGCGAAGGATCCGTACCCTCAAACAGCTAATGAGGAACTTCGTTAACCCCAGACAAAACAACTGGTCCGGCGCCCTTCCCGCTATTGCAGCAGCCATGAACTGCGCCCCCTATGAATCTCTAGGCATCTTGCCATACCATGCCCTCTATGGACGCCCCTGGAAGATATTCAACCCAGTCCAGCGATCCGCCAGCAAGTTTCCAGCTGTGGACGATATCCTAAACGCCCATGAAGCAACAAGAATGGAAGTAGACATCGCGAGAAAGCATGCTACCTTCCGCCAGACTGTCCAGGCTGACAAACGCCGCAAACCCCTAACAGAACCCTTCATGAATGGCAGCAGAGTTCTTGTTAAAGGCCGCCCTTATACCTCCTCCCCTGGACGATCCAAGAAGCTAGAACGACGCTGGTTCGGACCTTTCAACGTCCTAGAACATCTACCTGACAAAGACAACTACAAGCTACACCTCCCGCCGAGAATGGCCCGCCAGAAACCCTACTTCCACATCTCCTCCCTTAAGGAATACAGAGAGAACGACCCTGATAGATTCAAGTCCCGCAGAATGGACCAGCCAGCACCCATCCTACTCGACAATGTAGAAGAATAGGAAGCAGAGCAGATACTCGACTACCGCCGCCAGAACAACTGGCACGAATTCCTGGTTCACTGGAAAGGGTATGAGCAAGCAGACGACTCCTGGGAACCTATCGAGAACTTCGACCACTCCCTGGAACTCATACAGGAATAGTGAGACGCTAACCACCCAGCAGAACCGACGCCCCAGATCACCTCCCACTACATTAAAGCTTCCGGGGAACCAATGGAAGTTTCCTCCACACCATGTACCGCAAACGATTGCCCAGACGACTTCTGGGAACCCTATGACGATGAGGAATATGACTCTAGCAGCTCTGAGCAGGACTATTTCCCCACAGATGACGACAGCCTCCAATGGCACACCGACAAGAGCGCTGATAACACCTAAGACTTTGGAATGCTGGTTGATTTTTCAGAATAAGGGAATGTAACATGTGTACATGTTCCAGTAACGGTACACAGGAGTGGGCAGTGCAGGATCTCCTGTGTTTAGTTGATTTATCTTTGATTTATTTGATTTGATTTCAGCTCCGCCACTGTCTCTGAGTCAGATAGGCTATGCTATCGTATTGCTATGTTTAGTTTGCTTTGTTGACTTATATTAGGTTTATTTGATTTGATTTCAGCTCCGCCACTGTCTCTGTGTCAGATAGGCTATACTATCGTATTGCTAGGTTTAGTTGGCTTTGCTGGAAGTTTATATTTATGATTCCGGGTATGGAATGGTCATGTAGCACTGGTGGATGCTGAGCTTTGATTCTGTCTTTGGTCTTGCAGGATTACAGGATTCCGGTATGTGGGCAGCTACTGGTAATGATCGTGATTGCAGGAAGGCTATCACTCTTGGGTTTTGTATTTAAACCAGTCTCCTGGCTAGCAGGAGACAGGAGACTTCGACAGACCCTCAGTCTAAGAATACACTTGGTTGAACAGCAATCCCTGAGTCCCTAACCCCAGTTTGACCTTCAACTATTCCCCTTCTATCTTGACCGGTCCCTTGAAGCCTCCCTTAGCACCAGCGCTAGTAGGTCTATCGCCCGCCCTATTGTACTTTCGTTAGACAGGAATAAACCTGTTACAAGCCTCTTTAGATTGCCAGCCGACAGCCAGCGGGTACATAGAAGCTCATGTGATTTTTGTACGATGCAACATTCTCTTACCAGGTGGAACATAGTGATGTGCATGATTATGCTCCATTATAAACCTTTCTAGTGCTCAAGCAAGATTTATCCTCGGGCATGGGCTAAATTTTGTGCTTGAGCATGATCGTGCCCATCACTAGTGGAACAGTATACAGATTATAAGTTTGCCAAACAGTAACGTCATTCCCTGAGATGTGTCTCATGACTGTGATCCAGCTCACCCATAGCAACCATTGGAAAATCAAACCTACTTCTCATTATCTCAACAAATAAATCAGATTCTACCCTGAGAATCAAGCTACAGGTACTTTGAAATATAGAGAATCTGCAAATTCAGTTTTTATTTTCTGGTGATAAATTGTTATTCCAATATAGTGACTTAAAGATTGCTTATTACATAAATAAATTGGGGTTTTTCATAAGTATAAAAAAATCGAAAAGGCTGGCAGAATTACGTAATAAAATAGATGAAAGGATAGTATAAGTCTTAGATATTCAGAATAATGAGATTTTAATTTTATTCATAGGCATTTTTGAATGCAGATATTGTTAAAAAAAAGGTAGAAAATCCATTCAAATTACATACAAATTAGACCAATTCTACCATAGAATATCTACATAATACTATATAGTTGACATATGAACTCACTGTCTTGGAATAACCTTTATAATGATATCTGAAGTTAGTATATGAAGTTTAAAGTTAGATAAATACAGGCTTTATATATTTTTCACATGTATGGTTCCGGAAGACTAGACTCTGTACTAACTTTCTAACAAAAAATGTGACAATTTTGCCCGTAACGCCAAGTGTATGGTTCGTGCCATTCAAAACGTACACCACAAATTCCACAACTTTCAAAAAAACACGGCTTTTCATCCAAAAATAGATTAGGAAAAAAAATACCTCACGGTTGGAAAGCAAATGATGAAGAATAACCGTGAGGTTTTCTTTTTCCCAATATATTTTTTGTTCTAAAGCCTTGTTTTTTTGAAAAGTTGGACTTTTGGTGAGAATAGGAGGATTGTGTTACGACAGCCACACTTGAAACTCTTAGTAATCTATGCTTTATTGTTTAATAAGCAGGATTGGGGTTTAAATAAACTATATTTTAAACAAAAGAGAGAACGTAAAACCTGTAACCTAGATAATATCTTGTTAACCCTTATAATATATAAGATTCAGCATGTATTACATATAATAAGGTTATAGTATGATAGACAAGTACCATTAGCATTCAATTCCGATAACTATTTATCTCTATTTCTTTTTTTCAAATCCCTTACTCCATTTCCCACTTCTCAAGATGCCCGCCTTTAGAAAGCGCAAAAGCTTAAGCCGTTTGGTAGGTAAGCTTGGTGGTCGCCCACAAGTGAACCAGGCTACAAATTCGGCCTCTCGTATTACCCATGAGCAAAACAGGGAACATGCTGTAGTTTGCCAAAGATCAGATCAATTACAAAGTGGTAAGTGAGGAAATAAAAGTATAGTATTAAAAAATTGCAATTCTAAATATAAATAACTCAACCTTTAGGTTCAAGAGAAACCACTGAAGCCAAGTCGCCTTCAAGGCAGACTTTATGGCGTCGGAGAAAGACAAGAGAAAGCCAGGAAATGGCAGAAATGGGAGAGAGCACTGGCACAGAGTTAGATGAAGATAGGGAACAAGGTATGTGAATTAACGGTATTTTATATTAAAAAATAGTAAGAAGTTATAATTCTAATAGATGTATTTAAGATATAGACATAAGGACAGATGAGAATATTGGAGAGAGTGAGCTTCAAAAGCTTGTGGAACAAGGAATTAAGGACTGGCTACGGATAGCAAGCCTAGCTTATGACAGGGTAAAGATGATCATTTTATCATTTGGTAAGTGCTCAAATATGAAAAATAGAAACTATATAGTTGATAAGAAATGTAAACTAAAGGTAAGTTATATAATATAACTAGCTATTCGTGACTTGCAAAAGCATTTGAAGTCCAAAAAGTGTTCCCTTAAGGGTGTAGCTCTGCTTCATTACTAACAAGTCTTGGGATTTTTAAAATTTGAGCGACTGGGTTTAACAAAGCCTATTTGGCGAAAGGCCAGAATGGAAGCAGCAGAACTGGTTGCAGCCTCAACTGCTAGACGTCGCCGCGTTGCATTACGGATTATTCATAATGAGCGCAAGTGGATACAGACAAGAGGTATCAGAATGCAAAAGATACATGAGCAGTCAGCCATAGTATCTCGCTTTGATGAGGAAGAAACACAACTTGCAATACGAGAGTTTATTACTAGGGCAGGTGACAGCTTGACATCAGAACGATTGGCTCAAGTAATTTCACAATATTGGGCAACAGGCAGGTTGGTTCTCACTAATGTCTTGATTGATAATGAAGATGAATCAGCAGTACTACCAGGTGTCAATATCGAGAGTGGCGTATTTCAACCTAGTCAAGATGTAGTTCAAACAGTATTAACCAGTCGTACAGCTTCTAGATGGTTGAATAAAATGGGCTATAAATATAAGCAATGTAAAAAAGGTATGTATAAAGATGGACATGACCGGGCAGACGTTGTTTCCTATCGGCAGGAAGAGTTTTTACCAGCTCTGAATTCTTTGACACCCTTTATTGTACAATGGCAATTGGACTCTACTGGAAAGCCTGTAATCGTATTTCCAGAGAGCTTGCCAGAGGGGCAAAGACCTATTATATTGGTAACACATGACGAGTCAACCTTTGACTCCAATGATGGGCGGGGCTATGTTTGGATGAAAGATGGAGAACCACCCACCCGTAAGAAGAACCGTGGAAAAGGTATCATAGTTTCCCATTTTGTTACACCAGGAGGCCACTTACGGGCTCCAGAAACACTGCCAGTGGATTCTATGCCTGTATTTGGTCTGTCTCCTGAACAAGATCTCCGATATAGCCCATATACAGCTACGATGAAGATAGAGTATGGTGGGGACAACTGGTGGGATGGAGAAGATCTAATTGAGCAGGTAATAAAAGTTGTCATCCCTATATTTGAATTGGCCTATCCTGGGTGCCAGGCATTATTTCTCTTTGATAATGCCACTAGCCACTCAGCCTTCGCCACAGATGCTCTACAAGCTAAAAAGATGAGTTTACGTCCTGGTGGAGCACAAAGCAAGCTACGTTCTGGAATCAATCCCGTGACTGGACTGGTGCAAAGAATGGTAGATGAGCAGGGGGAACCCAAGAGACTTAAGTGTGTTTTAGAGGAAAGGGGATTATGGCGAAGAGGACTACGACTTCAATGCCGTAAGCTAGGAACTGACAAGTTACTTAAAACCTGTCTTTTAGGGGGGAAATGCTGTGCACGAGGTATTATTGCTGACCAATTAGACTTTAGAAACCAGAAGTGTCATCTACAGGAAGAAGTTGAAGCACTCAACCATCAGGTAATGTTTTATCCCAAGTTCCACTGTGAACTGAATTTTATAGAGTATGTTTGGGGTGTTACCAAGCGATATACACGAAATAACTGCGGGTTTGATATTAAAAGCCTCCGACGGCTTATTCCACTCGCCTTGGACTCTGTCACTCATCAGCTAATTTGGAAATTTGCACAGAAGACTGAACGAATAATGAATTCATATCGTCTGGGAATCAATTATGGTACCCCAGAATTCCAAGCTGTTATGAAGCACAAGTATAAAAGTCACCGACGAGTTTCGGATATTGCAATAGATCTTGATTAACATTCTTTATAGTTAATTTTTTTGTATTTACCAACACTTTAACATTTCTTTTAATATGCTATTTTTAACTATTATCTAATATTTTCCCTCTAATAATAATATAATTTTATTCTTCTCTAAATCTATATATAATATATTATTATTGAAACCCTTAACCATAATCACATACAGAATGCAGACTTGGCATCAAAATAGGCACAGCCACATGTAACATGTTTTTTCAGCCTGGTGCACGTTTTGAATGGCACGAACCATAACACTTCCAAAATATTATTCCCTGGCCCTTAAAGGTTTGTCAGCCAAAGAAAAAATCATAAAATGACTGGAAATTTCTGATTTATCTATATAAATTTAATAATCTCAGACTTATACAAATATTAGTAATCTATTTTCTTTTTTTTATAACTTATTACTTAGTATGATATAATACCTGTTTATTCACAAGCACTCAGTCTATTTTCTCCCAAATTCCTCCATCCCATATTCAATTACAACTAACACAATGGAAACTGAATCAGCAGAAGCGATCCTACGAAAGGAGGCAAAGCGAACATCAACCCGCATGGGTGTTCAAAGATATCGTCTAAGGAAAAATCCCGCCATTTCTGGTCCGAAAATGCCACCTGTTACCAGTCAGGAACGAGTCCGCCAGTATCGAATTCGCCAACAGCTCCAGGGTCAGTCAATTCAAGTCGTCAATATAGACCCCGCAGTAACTCCAGCAACCAAAAGCTACCCCTCCCGAGAACGAACCAGAGCATACCGTCAAAGAGTGCAAATTCGGTCTGGATATGAGAAACGAGTAGCTCTTAGTGGCAAAGAACGCTTTCGCCGCTGGTATACTACAAAACAGCAAACCGAAGTAAAGGAACGAGTAGTTCAACAAGCGATTTTAAGAACTATGGACTCATCTGTAACTCCCTCCTCTTTGCAAGATCCTGCAGTCCATGCTGATGGCCAGGAATTGCGCAAAAAAGCCTATTTACAATGGCCACGACTTAGTCATCAAACCATGGTTCTCAAGATGGAAATTCTGAGTAATGCCCTACATCAATTGAGGACACAGATAAAATTCTCTGGAAAGAATCAGGGAACCTGTGGAACTGGCCTTCAGCTAAATTGGACCATTCAGCTATATAGATTTATAAAGCTGCAGCTCAAATCAGAAAAGGAATGGCAAACATCAGAGCTCCAACGCATTCCAATTGCACCTATTACAAAGCGAAAAACACGAACAGATCTTGCACTTCTTGTCGCCAATGCCGGACGGTGGGAAACCCCAGTGAGAACTCGGATTTTGCAGCAGGAGGTTGTTTATATTCAATATGGGAAACTCCCTGTTCCCAAGCAAGGCCGACACGTTAAAGCAGCCAGTTGGCTATCAGATGAAGGCACTATGCTTGCAATTAGATAATATATATCTCTTGCGGGTGAAGGTATATTTCCTCTTCCCTTGTTTCTTTTATATGAATCCATATTTCTGAATTGAACTTAACAATTGAAAACAGGAATGGATTCTGCTGGGCTTGCCCAAGCTATAACCAATTACTGGACGACAACCTACCAGATCGAAATTGCTACACACCAGCCACGCTTGCCAATGCTTTCAATAGCTGGTATCCATCGGAGGATTAAAAACGCACTATCGAGTAGGTCTGCTCGAGCATAGCTTGCCAAGCTTGGCTGGAACTGGAAAGAGGTTCGCAAAGGCATATACAAAGATGGACATGAGAGAGAGGATGTTAGGCAATATCGGGATACCGTCTTTCTCCCAGAGATGGCTGCCTGGAAATCTAGAATGATGGAGTGGGATGAGAATCTCCAGCTCATTCCCCAGGCCTATGAGAACGAAGTAAAGCCAGTGGTATTTGTTACACATGATGAGTCAACTTTCAACTCAAACGATGGACGCAGGAAAGTCTGGGTGCATGAGGATCGGGCTCCAATCCGAAAGAAGGGACATGGACAGGGGCTGCATGTCTCTGACTATCTGACGGCAATTGGTAGACTCGGAGGTGGTGAAGCTGCGGATATCCTGAAGTGTGGTAGGGATATCAGGTGGACTGGTGAGCTGATGCTAAAACAGCTTACCGAGAAGGTTTTGCCACTATTTGAAAAGTCATTCCCAGGATGTCAAGGGTTGTTTGCCTTTGACAATGCAAAGAACCACCAAAAATATGCCCTAAATGCCCTTCGATCTGGCAATATGAATCGCACTCCTGGGGGTAAAAATACACTTCCAATGCGCGATGGATGGTTTACAAAGTCTGATGACCCTACAATAATCCAGCAACACAAGATGACACTACCAGACGGTAGATTAAAAGGACTCAAACTTGTATTAGAAGAACGTGGCCTTTGGCCTAGCAACCGGAAACTGCTCACACAATGTACGATTCCTGGAGATAAGCCTGGACAATGGAAGCCAAAGCCATCATGCAGGTATGCAAGCAATTCTGATTGCTGTGCTGGAGCGCTGCTTTCCTCACAACCTGACTTTCAGGCTCAAAAAGGCGAATTGCACGAAACCTTGGAGGCTGCTGGCCATTTGGTAGTGTTCTACCCATCTTTTCATTGCGAGCTGAATTTTATTGAATATTTCTGGGGTAGTGCAAAGGTGTATGCACGGGCGAATTGTGAATACAGCTATCCAGCACTGGTAAGAATTGTACCAGAGGCTTTAGCACAGGTTTCAAATAAATAAATTTGGAAGTAGTATCAACGGGTCTTCAGAATGATGGATGCTTACCGGAATAATCTGGTTTATGGATCTCCAGATTTTAAGAAGCATGTATTTACTAGATACTCCTCCCATCGGCGGATATCTGAGTCTGCATTACATGTATAATATTATTAACTTATTACTTCTTTGAATAAAATACACAAGTAATATCTGCCTGGACTGCTCTCAGCTTATATAATACTGGCTTATATAATTGGAATTTCAGTTGCAGGTCTCAAACCCTACAAATTTCAGAAATAGTGCATGGTGTTACACTTGGCGTTACGGGCAAAATGGTCATATTTTTTGTTAGAAAGTTAGTACAGAGTCTAGTCTTCCGGAACCATAGTTAAAAATGATTGCTATATGACTAGTAAGACTCATGCAAACTATCTACAATTCAAAATTCCATCATTAGAATAACAGCTACTCCATTCCCAATTAGCAAAGTTTTAGTAGACAGACTAGAGACTTAGTAGGTTGGATTAGAATATATATTTATTATGATAGGTGGTAGAAAGATGATTGTTGATTTGTAATTAGTAGTAATTAATATGGAATCAGATCAACAACTATCCTTGAAACTGGCCCTAAAGAGTACTACTAGACTTCCTAGGGCTGTTGAGTGAATCTAATAACCTATTATTCATTTAAATAATTTATTATTGTGTTTTCAAGATACTATAAGGAGTTAGTTCTAGGTTTTGATAGTGTCTTATTGATCAATGCACAAATTATGCAAAACATTTTCATTTCTCTTTAAAATGTATAAACTCACTTAGGATATGATAGTGAAAGGTATGTCAAGATATTGAAAACATAGGTCAAGTATGTATGTAGATATTCCATTGTAGTATTGGTCTAATTTGTTTGTAATTTGTATGTATTTTCTACCGCTTTTTTAACAATTTCTGCATTCAAAAATGCATATGAATAAAATTAAAACCTCATTATTCTGAATATATAAGACTTATATTATCCTTGTATCCATTTTTTAATATTATTCTTCAAGGGTTTTCAATTTCTTTATGCTAATGAAAGGCTACGATTGATTTATGAAAGAGGCAATCTTAAACTTACCATATCTGAGTAACACTTTATGACTACAGAAATAAAAACTCAATTTTCAGATTCTCTATATTCCAAAGTACTTGGCCCTTGATTCTCAAGGTGGTTTCTCAATTGTTTGTTGAGATAATTAAATGTGAATTAGATTTTCCCATGGTTGCTATGGGTGAGCTGGGTCCCTGTCGTGAGCCACTTCCCCAGAAATCATGTTACAGAAAACTCTCATCCAAGAAACTCTCTTCCATCACCGTCTCTTGCCTTCCAAACAACACCCCCAACTTTGCAACAGTTTCCCTCCTTCAATCCCTTTGCCTATTTCAACTACTTACTGACTTTTCCTGAATCCTCAATCCCAAACTTTCCTGATACTTGTGCCTGTTTCGCTATCATCAATGTGTGACACTCGTCCGTTGCATCCTCTAGCTAACACTAGTTCCAAACCTTTAGTACCCCTAGTCTGATTCATGAATCCTCACAAAACATCTCCGCTGCATCTAACCATTCATCCTTACATGACATCGCTTCAACTTCCATACTTCTAAACACTTTCCAAACAATAACTCTCGTCGTCCAAACATTCGGTTCTGTAGTGTGTGTTGTAGATATGAAACCTTTGTGCCAATTTTCAACAATTTGGACGTATTTTCTCCCTCTTTTTTAAATGCCATTGCTTTCCAAAATCATTATCAAGAATATTAAAATCTGCTTATTCTGAATATCTAAGACTTATACTATTCTTTCAGCTATTTTATTATGTAATTCTGCCAGGCTTTTCAAAAGATTTGTGCTAATGAAAAACCGCAATTTATTTATGAAATAGGCAATCTTTAAACAACTATATTGGAATAACAATTTATCGCCAAGAAATAAAAACTTGATTTTCAGATTCTCTATATTTCAAGGTACCTGTTGCTTGATTCTCAGGGTAGTATCTCATTGATTTGTTGAGATAATTAAAAGTAGATTTTGTTTTCTCATGGTTGCTATGGGTCAGCCGGATCCCGGTCATGAGCCACATCCCAGGGAATCATCTTAGCCCAGTGTAGAGTGGTGGAGAGGAAACGATTGGTTGTCTCAGACAAAGGAACGGAACGTTAGTATCCAAATAGGCCCTGAGCATTAAAGGTTTAGTTGCATAGTGGGCCTTCTTTTGAGGTTGTGGCATAGAGCATAGGGGATGAGGCTGGTGTTAGGGTTGGGAGATTTCTCACTGGATTGGTTTTCTCAGATGGAGAGGGATGGGAAATATGGGGGGTATTCTGAGTGCAGCTTCAGCTTGCAGCTGCCGGGTAGTGGTACACAAACAATCTTCATTAAGCTAGTTGTCAGTGGAAACTGTTGAAATTCACGAAGGTTCCATATCCAGGAGATAGTCGGAACACTGATGGGACATGGCTGAGAGTAATTAGAGTTCGTTACGGGCTCCGTTTCGGTGGAACGGGGCCAAAATAACACATGTTTATTGGCTTAACTGAGAAAAAACACGCATTTTTCTCACGGTTAAGCAAGTTAACCCATATTATTTTGGCCCTGTTCCACCGAAACGGGGCCCCTTAATGAACTCTGAGAGGAATCTGGTTTGATAACAGTTGCACGATTGACTAGTATGGTGTCGGAAGAGCAATAGTATGTTTTGTTGAGACGTTAGCTAAAGCAGGAACGTTTGGGATGTGTTAGGAATTGGCACTATGGAAGACTAAAGGTTAGAAATTAAGGTTCACTAGGAGTTGGAACGTATTAGTGTCACACTATGATGGTTAGGAAACAGACCGCAGTGTCAGGGCTGCGAAGGAGTGCAGAAGGTAGGAGAAATAGTGTAAGAGGACGAGACGAAAGGGATGGAATTAGGGAAAAAAGGTTTCGGGAAGCTTCTGAGAAGTTGGGTAGATGGAGCGAAGACAGGAGGAAATACTGGAGGGTGTTGCGGACGAAGAGTTTTTTCTGTAAAGTCAAGTTTGTGGATATATAGGACATGTCCGGAGACGTAGAAAGAATAAGGACTCCAAGATACTCTCTACTCATAATAGCCAAACTTGTTTAGAAACGAACCACAACAATATTCCTGTATTCCCCTTAGCCAGCATCTAAATTTCCCTCGCTTTTCTAGCTCGAAATACATGAACTCCATAATTACTTTCCTCCTGCATATATAAATGCTCCTCATCAAAACTTCGGGTTGGGCAAGGTGCGATGTGAAAACCGGAGTTGGGGAAAGGTTAAAGGGGCAATCGATGTACGAAGAAGGTGTCAACTAGGAAAAGAAAGGAAGAGAATCAAGGACATTGCGACAGGGATTTAGGCTGCACTTGCTTTCACGATGTGATAAGGCCAGCACCTCACTCGGGCAAAACCCTTGGCGGTGAAGAGCAATTGACAGATTCTGGCTATCGATGTAGGGGTTTGGATGGCTATCTATTTCGGCAAAAGAGAAATATTTAAGCTCAGGCTCTGTAGGTGGCTTATTCTAATAGGAGGTAAAGACGGGGATTAGGGCAGGATGGAAATTTAAATAGTCGGAAGAGGATAGGTGTGTGGGCGGGAAGAGAAGAAAGGGCAGTAAACGTGTTTACAGAGCTGTCGCGGTCCTTGCCCGAAATGGAGCATGGGCTGTCCATATCTGGGGGCGGTCCAGAGGGAGATAGCTCCTCCTTTTAAGCCGGGCCTCGGACGGCAGATTCTAAGGGCTGGAGTAGCACTACCACTCCCTTGTGCTCATTGTCTTCAGCATAGCTTAGCGGTGTTCGGCCATATTTATCTGATTTTTCGGGGTTGATGCCGTCTTGTCCGAGTAATAGTTTCACCACTCCTTCGTGCCCATCACGAGCAGCGAGACAGAGTGGTGTTTGGCCTGATCTGTCTGGTGTGTCAGGGTTGACTCCACCCTGTCCCGGTAGTATTCTCACTACTCTTGCGTGCCCGGAGCCAGTAGCCCTCCAGAGCAGTGTTGGGACGTCGTATTCTAATTTATGGGGGGCAACGTCGAGAAGCAACTTGACTACTCCCTCGGATCCTCGCTCAGCCGCGAGATGGAGTGGTGTTCGGCCGAGCACATCCGGCTGGTCAGGGTCGATGTCGTCTCGTCCGAGTAATATCTTCACTACTTCCTCGCATCCCCGCTCAGCAGCGAGATGGAGTGGTGTTCGGCCAGTCATATCTGGTGTGTCGGGTTTGACGCCGCCCCCCCCGAGTAATACTTTCACCACTCCTTCAAACCCTTTCTCAGCAGCCCAATGGAGTGGTGTTCGGCCAAGGATATCTGATTTACCGAGGTTGATGTCCTCTCGTGAGAGTAGTATTTTCACCACTCCCTCGTGCCCTCTCTCGGCAGCACACAGTAGTGCTGATTGGCCGCATTTATCTGATTTGTCAGGATTGATGCCGCCCCGTGCGAGTAGTATTTTTGCCACTCCTTCGTGCCCGCCCCAAGCAGCCCATGCGAGAGGTGTGTTACCTCCACAGTCCATTTGGTTGATATCACAACCTTCCATCTCTACTAAACAAGCTACAATCTCATCAACCCCGAAGCAGGATGCACAGTGTAGACCACTGAACTGGGAAATTTTATCGAAATCAGCAAGGTACATAGATGGCTTCTGTTCTTTGATGAGGATTTGGGTAGATATGTGGCTATCGTAGTTGTCAAACAGCTTTAGCGCCAGCAGTTTCGCGCAACTTGAAAGGTCCCTTTTTGCATGCACTCCCCAATACAGAGAAGAGTACTCGAGAAAGGGAGTGCCTCGAAGATCGTGCGAGGGATTGGCCGAAAATGACCCGACCTGATGGGAATTCAGATAGCTTAAACAGGTTTCTGCCATTGCCGAGTGGGCTGCACTGAAAAGCTCGGGATGAGACCGGAGGTACTCATGAAGCGTAAAGTGGATTAGTCGGACAGTGGAAGCTTCCTTGTCTATTACGACGAGCCCTTGACAACACGATAGTAATGTATTTATTGGAGGCACGTTGTCGGTATTGAGATTCGGCGACCCTATTTCGACTGCTAGTGCATGGCATAGTTCATTGGGCTCCAAGGGCCTCTCCGAGTGAGATATCCACATCAAAGCCGCCATTCCAAGTCTGGCTTTCTCCCCACCTTGCCCTCTTATCCGGCCCAGTGTTGTAGCATAAGCATCACCCAACCCTAAGCCACTAGTCATTGAGTTGAGCGTTTGTCTCCTGCGATGGACTGTAGTTTCCTGTAGGACAGCATCGATATTTAGTGAGACGAGTAGGAATCTGGATATTATCTGTTAGTGGATACTTAAAATAGCTCCCGGGGTCGTTGCTTCTACATACATTTCAGAAATATTCTCGGGAATTTTCCTCAGAATCTCCGCCTCCAGGCTACTGTCCATCGCATCTGGGTTCGTGTCCTCTTCCAGCCTGCTGTGAAGATATGTAATAATATCGCCCCTCTTGGGAGTTATGGATAGACTCGTTACACTTCCTGCAAGACGCCTTCCGATCTCCGGTTGGATGTGTGGTCTCCCAGTCACGAATATTCTTGTGCCCGGAGACTTCCGGAGAATTTTGTTCAGCGAATCAAGAAGCTTGACTCGATGTTCTGGCACACACTCGTCTAGAGCGTCGATGCATACGAAGGTGTCCTCTTTGGAAGAGGTGTCCTGCAGCATCTTCACCAGATCGGCAAGTCTAGGTCCCCGCCCACCAATAGCTTTCTTTTGATCTTGGTACGCGCGCGATATCTCCTCAGGGATTACCTCCAGTCCGCTAACCACCTGTTTCAACAGGGCGCCCATTGCGCTCGTGGAGGACTGCTCCTTTTGGACGGCGAAGTCAAAATACAAACATGCAACGGTAGCATTTCGTTCTCTAGCCCTGTCACACAAGATGTCTATCACCAATGAGCTAACGTCGCGGCTTGTCAGTACTTGGCCGCTTTTCCCCAATTTCCGCGGGCTTCGTCATTGTTACCTAATAAATGTCTTGCCGACCCCGGGGTCTCCATAACAAAAGAGAACCGAGTCATTGGATTCAACCCCCCCACTACCATCGTACCAGCTTCTGAATTCTTCGCTTTGTATGAGCCATTCCCCGATAGTTTCGACTCGGCGATCTTGGATGTCTTGGTGCCGTAACTTAGGGCTTAGTGGGGATAACCAAGCTAGCATATTAGATCGGTCATCGGCAACTCTAAAGTTATTCGACACATTAAAAGTAGCCGTAGTATAGTTGGTGTTCCAAGAGTTGATATTGTTGAACGATTGAAACATTATCCTTTTCTTTCTTCGTAAGTTTGGATATTGCGGGTGATAGCGATGGAGTTGGTTGACTGCCGGGATACTTTGGGGGCTGGGAAAAAGCGGGGTTTCCGTGGAACCTCATCGATGGCCAAGAACGGCCCTATCGGCCTCCCCCAAATCTGTGCCCAGAACCCGCCACTTGGGACTCCCGCGTCATTTGTAGGAAATGCCCCACCTGTTCAAGTGCTCGTGGGACACACAACCAAGCAGGGTTCCGAATGGTCGACGAAAGACTGGAGTACCGCAGGCAAAAGATTTAGGACCGCGCGCAGTTACATAATCGGCAGGAACCTTCGCACGGTTACGAGTATTTAAATTGCGCCCGAGCACAAGTATGATATTATACGACGCCACCATATCATCCAATTCAAGCCATCACTCAGACGAAATACATAACACCCCTATGCCTATTGTGAGCTGACAAAACTAACGCATAACTTCTGCCCCGACGACACCTTCCATCCATCGGCCACCCCATCAACCAACGAAAATAATTGATGAAAAATTTAAATCCATAACAGCACTTAGTATACCATCCATCAGCGTTATTAAAAGAACAGAATAAATTATGAAGCATCAGTTAAGTGGAAATGACTTTTTGGGAGGGTTTGTTGTGCAGGGTTGTGAGGAAGCGATGTGTTGCATCACTCGCCGGGGTGTTCGGTTAATTTTGTGGGCGCACAATAGTAGAATGAGAGGATCCACTTGGAACTTGGGCACGATGAAATATGCAGGAAAGGTAGGAGATGTAGCTACCACAACTTCGTTCACACTAGGCTAAAGCTAAACTAACGGTAGAGATAGATGTATCAACGAAACACAACACATCCTAACCCCTCCAACGATCACCACAGGAATCTCTGTTTCTCTCCGCATGCCCACATTGCTCCGTACATTCCCGTTATAACAAAGGAAAGATACCTCGGCATAACCTACTCGTCAAACCGCTAAAACACTAGAAGAATAAACGACGCCCCGGGCCGACCTATAACACTCCAGTGACTTCCAGAATCAAGCGCATCCTTCTCACAATCGCAAAGTGCTATGTTCGATAGAACGTTATCATCCGACAAATCCAGGATCAACGAGCTACTTCCCTCCACGATCCTCCAGCTGATGATACCCCATGCTTGTTCCTCATATGAGCAACGAGGTTATCATATCTCTTGATCCCATTTTCGTCGACATTCTCACATCCGGGAACAGGACAGTCAAACCGAGCAGCAAGGTGCATCGCCTCATAGTGTCGGTTGAGTGCCTGCTTCGTTTTGAACGGGGTTCGCCGAGTACAAGCGAGTGCGCTGCAAGTGTAGGAGCGACGAGAGCAAGTGTGTGGACCGCTTCTGCTGGGTTAGTCGATATGAAGGATAAATGTATCGTCGAAAGGGGCACGAACCGGTTTCCAGGACATTTGGATGATCCACAAAAGACTTTATTTCCAAAAGGCCCTAAGTTGGGAGGGATAATAACAGGGTTGTAAGCGAGGGCATCATCGGTGGATTCATTCGCTTGACCTTGGTATGCGGGGTGGGAGAGTGGTGGGCCAAGAACGGAGTAGAAACCGTCCTCATCGAGATAGAGAGGAAGTGGCCCAAGCTCTGCAGGAAGGGGCTGGGGAGTCCCAGCTGCATCAATACACACGAGGAAGAAAGTGTGCGCACATCCTGGGTCTATGGGTACCCTATTTCTTTAAAAGGCTGGTTAGCCCCCAAAAAAAAAAACTTACACCGAACCCATTTTTCGAAATGTGTTCCTAGACGCCTGGTGGGAATGATGTGCCAAGAAAGTAGGAAAGTTGGGTAGAGCTTAGAGGGGAACCCGCCGGTATTTAAGTACACCAGACTAATTCCCTTTCCCAAAGCGCTTATCTGTGCGGATACTCGGGTGTCAGGGTTAGTCCGCGAACACCAGGATTTATTCTGAGCATGAGCTAAAGTGGCAAATATCCAATAGAAACCTTGAATAGATAGTTCAACCAATAGTAAAGCAGAAAGCGTTCGAGGAATTCTTCTGGTTTTCAACACACACCCCTTAGTGCGTGCGCTATTCCTAATATCGTCTTTAGCTTTGTCAGCCCTGTGTTCGCGGACTAGCCCTGGTATCCGAGTACCAATGGTGTGAAATATGCAGCTCCTCTCTCAGAGCCAATCATCCATCACAAAAGCGAGCCTGTGGGGGGATTCTGGCTGTGCGCGCCGGTGGGTGTCGGTTGTGCCTGCTACTATAGTAGCACTTGGGAGCGAGGGTAAGTGATCGGAAAAAAAGTGGTTGGTGCAACACCACTTTTTTTCCGATCACTTTTGCTCCATGCTAGTACTTGTACGAGTGGAAAGTGCCTGGGCCATCTGGTCAAACGGGAGTTCCGTGACAACCGATCGGAGTTGAGCCAATATTTGCCAAGACCCTCGGGGAAGTGAAAGGACACACCTCCAGGCAGCGAGCAGTGTAGTCATTGAGGCGGAAATCAGTTAAACCATCTTCTTTATGTACCCGTAAAATCTCGTGAAATCCACCATCTCCGGCAGCCCCTAATCTCTGGGGTTTGAGTCAAAAGTTCTCAAGAAGGATTAGTGCTTTCCTGACACGGTATAGCCTGAGTCATTTGGCTGTGTTAGATCTCGTTAATCCGACAAGCTAAACCTATCTTAGGCTGATGTCGCCATTTGCTGGGGTATACGTGACAGACCGGAGATGGTGGATTTCACGAGATTTTACGGTACTCTGGGATTGGCTTTAAGCAAAAAACGAAGTTTTGTGTTCAGCACTTTGTTTTTGTCTGTTATCACCATGGCTTAGTCATCCAAGCTCCTCAGTATTCTTTGGCATGGTACTATGTATATTCTATCACTTGTTTCACTCTCACCAAAATTTTCACTTTTTAATCTTTAATTACTTTTGCCTACAGTCTTTAATTAAAAAACAAAAACCGCTAGCCTGTTCTCCAGGGAAGTGGCTTCATCCTAGCGGTTTTTCTTTTACAAAGTTCCTTGTTGTGGTTGACTAATTAGGAATCGCATTTGGCCTATTCAGAGGACCCGGTTTGGGTCCATTTGCACTCTACCTTAAACTCTCGTTAAACCCACCACCCCGTCGGCCGGCCGCAGATCCCTCCCCATCACAGACAAAACACCCAGAGAAGGAATAGGGTGTTCCGGACGCGGTATAGCTTATTTAAGATGAGCCATGGGATCTCATTAACCGGTATTCGTAATTTTGTTAACATGCCCTACTAAGCCTGTTTACAGTTTAGACTGTGATTCCTGTTGAGATCCCCGATGGTGGATTTAACGAGGGTTAACGGTATCATGCTACAGCCTTGATTTGGACCAGCACCAGATAACTCGCGAGTTTAGAACAGTGGTTGGGTGGCCATCTTCTTACCTCCGCACAAACTAAGTTTCCAGCTCTACGATAATACGTAAAAAACTTGAAAAAGTCCGTATTCAAGACCACAGATTGTCGTACTCCAATTGTCCAGCGCTTTCTTCTGCGCGCTGGACACAAGTTTATTCTGCCATTGGCCACAATCCTTGCGCAATGACTTTTGCTGCATTACCGACCTTTTTGTGCTTCTACGGTTTTCAGGTATGATACATGTTGACTCGCTACGTGCACGCCGCATGTCCCAGGAGCCAACACGATTTTGGTGTCCTTGGCAACGAAACTCGGCTCCACGATCCCCCTGTGTTCGCTCCGCACATGAGGGGGACTTGTGTGACATGCCGCCCCACCGCTACAACCCCAGGAGATGCAACCCTGCCAAGCCCCAGTGCATCAAAACTAAGCCTACTTAGGTGACCCACCTGCATCTCACAATTGTTTCTCGAATTTTGATACGGCACTGCGGCATATCAGCTGGTGGTCGGGTGTCTTCATCTTTGTTACCAGCGTTCTAAGAGCTTGTACTCATCCAAAAGACCTCCCGTGTTTATTCCGACCTATTTTATTCTCTTTTGTTTCTCCCACCTGCAGCGAGATCCTCCTTCCGGAAGAGCCCTTCGCTATCATTAAGTTTTGAACACTGGCGAATATAGTTACGGAGAAGCGGCGTCCCGCCCAGGTGCTGTGAAATATCAGTAGTCATGCCTCAGGGATGTATTCTAAATACTGCGCCCGTGCAATTGGCCCTTGTCTAAGACCAGTTGTCCATCCGATTTCCCTACATCCTACGTTGCAATGCTTTTAAAAATTTTTTAACCAATCATTTGTTGACACATAAGTTGCGAGCGGTTACAAACTCGAGTTTTTTGTTTATTTGTGTTTGTTTCAAGGTGTTTTTACCTTGGTACCTGCTTGAATTTATCACTTTTATCCTTCAGACATCTAGGCATAGCCTGGTATAGGGATAATAAATAAGTTGGCAGGCCAGGTTGAGCCTAAAACAACCCAAATGGCAGAGATTAGAGCTGTGAACAGCAGGGAAGAGGTGAGGAATAGTAGGAAGATGTTAGCGTCGGTGTTGACCACCTCGTGGGCTATGCCAAAGGGCATGCCAATGAAACTGAAGCATGGGGAAGGTTGCAGGAATATCAACAATGATGAGTTGATATTGAGAGTGGTGGAAAAGGCGAAACCGGCAACGGTCACAGAGTTTGAGATGAGTTTAAGGAGCGTCCTACTGACACTGGGGTGCAATGAATGTGGAGTAGATAAGACTACGTCCGCGGGAGTGCTATTTAGGCATTCACAAAGTTCGGAATACAGACCTCCAACCCAGGAGTCTGTATCATCAGGAACAGAGCGGACCCCATATGCTTCACAAGTATCGTCATGGGGTAATTCGACGATTTTGGACCGACTACCATCGTGGGAAAGAGCCCTATATAAGGGATACAAGGATGATAAATCGTCGGACGAAGACTACGTGCTGAAAAGCGTGGAGGACGTTGCCATGACAATGGATGGTAACAGAAATATGGAAGGGAGTGGATTTGGAGACAGCAAATATGGTGTTAAGGAAGTACCGGCAACCAAATTGTGGATTGCTAACAAGAAGAGACAGATCACCGAGGATCTGATCGAGAATACACCAGTTGAAGGAACCCCGGTACCGTTGCCATCAACGATGCCGTACCGAGGATCGTCGATTAAGGACGCATTGTTGGAAGCGATAGAGGAGATTTACAGTGGCCGGATAGTTCGGGCTATTGAAGCAATAGAAGAGGATGAGGAGGAATTCACGGTAGAAAGTACTTTGTTGGACCACGACACAATACTGAGATTGGAACGAATGATGAGTGAGGTGATGCAGGAAAAAGAAGAAATGAGGGATAGGCTCGAAATCCTGGTATCGGATATCAAGGAAGGAAAGATTCCGTGCAGAAACTGCACAGTGGATAAGAAAGGTAAGGCACCGGTTAGGAATACTAACGTAATGCCAGTGATGCCAATACCAATGGGTCCAAAGAGACAGAACCCAGTGGTAAGAAATACCCTTCCGACAGAAACGGTAAAGGAAAGTTCGGAGGTTCCCGAATATAAAAAGGAACAAGGAGGGTTTGCTGGTAGGAGCTGGTCTACAGTGACCAGAAAAGGTAACCAGAGTGGTGCTAACATTAGAGTTGGCAAGGCGGAGAAGAAAACTGTAACCAAAAAGGCTATAGTGAAGAAAGAGGTAGTCGGTACAGAAAAGGAACGGCACCTAAAGATAAGGTTTGTGGGAAAGAGAGGTATGGTACACGAGTCACCATTAGGAGTTATGGCGGAAGTGGTAAGGGTAAAATTGAACACTACCCTGAAAGATTTGAATGTTGATGCCTACTTTGCAAAGGCGAGAAGAAACAACTTGGGGGACATCGAGATAACCCTAGCAAGAACCAAAGCAGACGACTTGATAGTGGCCGGAAAGGCAATAGAAGATGCGGTGAAAGAGCTTGGGATCAAGGACTTTTCTTTTGTGCTGGACACAAAGAAGGTTAAAGTATACCTGGCAATGAGTCTGTTGGTAAGAAGTGGAAGAAGAGATTGGGAAGTGGAAGACTGGCAAGGGGAGGAGGCTTTTGACATGTTGGCTGCTGACATTGAGAAAAGCAACCCAGGTGTCTATGTGGCGGCAAGACTGTCGTGGGTAGGGAAACTAGGGATAATGAGTAAGAGGAAACAGAGAGCGGCAGGACTGGTAGTACTTTGTGAGGAGACACCGGAACTGAAAAACATACTGGGTAGAAATGAACCCAAGATGCTGATAGGTGGTGCAAACAGGTTTTGCAGAACATGGAGGGAAAGGTCGGATACGGTTATTTGCGACAGATGCTTGTCGGTAGGACATACGCTACTGGAATGCAAGGCAAGCCGGAAATGCAGATGGTGCTCCAAGGCACACTTGTCAACGGAGCACAAGTGCCCAATAGTGGACTTCCCGGCCCCCAAAGGAATGGCATGCAAGCACTGCAGGAGAAGGTGCAATCTGTGCGAGACGGAAGAGCATTACACCGGGTATCGTGAATGCACAGTACTGAGGAATCGACGATCGACCTCGCCGAAGTACGGCAAAGCGACCCCGGTAGAGGCGGACAATATGTTAGCCCAGGGTGTGAATGACCGAAGCCGTAACAGGTTTAGACAAACGGAGGCGACGGTTAGAAAAGCTCCTGTCGACGAACAGGTAAGAAACAACGAGGTGGTCGGGGACAGGACCACCAGACCAACAATGGTGATTGCCAAGCGATCATCGTCAGTACCAGCGGAATCGAGCCGGGCGGCAGCAGGGGTAGAATGTATTTTATCACCGTGGTAAAATGAGAGCTACAATTTGTACGATAAATGTGGGTGGGGGAGAAGGAAACAGGAACGTGGTGATGGAGGTCATGAAGTGGGTAGATGTACTGATAGTGATAGATGGACCAACGACTCAAGGTGGTGAGTATGGGGAACCTGAGTGTATATATTAGAGTTGATTTCCTTTGTTAAAGGGTCTGGAGTGGAGGTGTATGTTAAAAGAGACTGGTTAGGATTGGTGACAGTGGAACAACAAAACGAATGGAATGTGGTGTTGAGCTATAAAGAGGTGGGAAAGAAAGATAGGACGAGGATGGTGGGAGTCTACCTGAAGCCAAACAGATCGATCGACTACCTCAATAGACATCAGCAAAAAGGGACCCTGCGTCTGATCCGTCGGCGTTGCGTCCTGACGCAAGCGACGCATCTCCTGCCTCCCATGCATCCTGTGCCTCCTGACTTGCGTTGCAACGCCCCGCCACATCCCACGCTTCCAGATGCTACCTGGCAACGTTCCTTGCATCCTGACGCAACGTGGCGCCCTCCCTACGTCTGGACTACCTCAAACTCTTTCTCTCATCTCTTCTTTCTCCTGATGCGGCGATAGCTCCTCATCACGTCTTCTCCGCATCCTGACCCACCCCTCATCCCCGCTCGCGTAATCACAACTAATTTGGTGCTTGCTCCGACGTCGCCTGGTGTCTGGGGCAGCAGAACCTCTTTTTGTCCCTCCCGGGTCTCACGTCTCACACCTCACTGGTCTGGCGAACTAATGATCTAGGTTTCAAGAAAGTCGCTTATATATCTTCTACTATATACAGTATCAATATGTAGGATTCTCACGCATAGCCAAATCCTGATTCTCACGCATCGCCGAATCCTGATTCTCTCATGCGGATTCCTTAATAAACCTCATTAAATGTTCTCAAATCAATCCGGCTATTTACAAGCTATCGCTGGTCCTCCTCCGGGATCAGGTGTGCCAGACCGAGAATTGTTCCTATATCAACTATTGTAACCCCATGCGTGTCTTCCCTCATCTGCACTGTAACGAAGCCATGCAGATCCGATAGCCGCCCTGAGTTCAGTGGGGTCAGCAACTGAACACTGGCGACTCGACGCACAGTATCCTCGGATCTGGGGTCCGTGATCTTCAAGAGGGCTACTAGCTTTGCCGGGAGACGACCCCTCAGCGCACCATACATTTCTTCTGTGCCCGCTTGTACCCAAACCCAATCATTGCGACTGCCCTGGTTTCTAAATTGTAGGGTGCCCGTGGATCGTGCACCGTGGATCTCGTAAACATCGGCTTCTTGGAATGTAAGAACTGGGACTTCGAGTTGTGTCAGTAGTTCAATGGGAAGTGATCGAAGTGTCGCATGGTCTTCCGGGAGACCGTGGTCTATCGGCAGGTTATGCCTGCTATATCGTATCAATTCACCATATATAATCTCGAGTGAGACTCCCGAGATCCGGCTAAAATCAACGATATTGGACACATCGCCCGGGCGTCCCTTCAAGATCCTCCTACAAATGACTGGCGGCGATACCGTACTGGTTGTCCTATCTAAATGCTTCAGGATGTCGGGGGAGAGATCTGCGCCGCGATTTTTCAGTGATTGCAAGTTCAATAGTCTCATCCGGATTGCATGTTGACGGCCGTAGCTATGCACGATCTGGCGCGCGGTATCATTTTTATTTGACTGGCGCCATCCTTCCTTGATTTGCGTCTTGTGAGCTAGCTCTCCGATCTCCGTGGAATACATCGGAATATTGCCAAACTGGCGTATATGGTCACAAAAGTGGCTTAGTAGA
>Ga0307513_10002275_pt1 | contig 26795 bp, 31 predicted proteins | sample 15_EM_MG_FD_202174 | JGI IMG/M metagenome (GOLD analysis project Ga0307513, IMG submission 202174) | Populus trichocarpa ectomycorrhiza microbial communities from riparian zone in the Pacific Northwest, United States - 15_EM | ecosystem: Host-associated > Plants > Roots > Unclassified | place...
GTAATATTTCAATGGGCAGTGTATTACATTCAACTGATACAAGCCAAAATATACATGTGTGCATTGATAACCTTGTCATTTCCTCCGACAACAAGCAGCCACCCTGAACGGCTGCAGCAGCTACGCGTACGTTTGGCTTCGCCATTTCTTGGGTGGATATGAAATCAATGTCAAAGTAAGAGTGAGTCAGCTTCGATGCCACCTCGGCCCCACGTCGGCAGGACTTCGGATCAATTCCACCACCAATAAATTCTGGTGTGTGCAAATACTTGGCACGTGTTGCAGGTACTGGAGTGTGCAAATGCATCGGATCATGTATCGCGAATGAATTTGGTGATAACCTCAACTGTCAAGGTTCCTGAGTTGCTAACGAGACACAGAGAAGTGTAAGGGTATCGTCGCAAGGGATAAAACATTTACTATTTGCTTCCACGTACGATCATAAAATTCAAAACAGCGTTCCGATCAATCTTGAACCCCAGTCTCACACCTTGTCAATTGGTCGGTTTAGGGACTTAATTCTGATAAGAAATGGTGCCTGTGCGTTCTTCACCCGATCGATCCGATCGGCACGCTGCTGGGATGTTCAGTGCGTTTTTCTGTATTCCGAATCCCAATAGTAGTCAACACACCGCACGAACAGCTACCATAATGCTTCCGAAACAACGTCTCAGTGTGCTGCATGACATTGACGTCGATTCCGACGCACTCAAACTTTCCAAGTCTCGCCGCTGGTTCTCGACTCATCCCCCGGGACGCCTTGCGACTCAATATGAACCTTAGAACCATATCAAACATCACTGATATCTACCACCTATAAATGTCCCTATTAGCACCTGACAAACTATCGAAATTCCTCCGCGCAATGTAGCGGATCTACAGCTTCCCCTCGCACAGGGTACCACCCCCAGCGAGTGTAGGGCACAACGGTCGTTACCTCTGGACAGACGCCTTCGGGTTTCTCAACTTCCTAACGCTATACCACCGCACCTCCTCCCGGCTCTGCCTCCCGCACGTGTGCACGCCACCCTCGGGTACACACGCAACGGCACCTCCCTCGCCAACCCGCCCGACGGCGGGCTCAACGGATGAGATGGGGAGGCAGAGAAGATCATTCAGGCAATGGGAGAAAGCAAGGGTTGTACTCATCCAGCCAACGAGGTGAAGGAAGCACGTCGGAACACCTCACACCTCACACCAATAATTCTCGTGATGCGTGCACCCGCTCTAGACCAAGGTGCATCCAAGAGGGGATGCTTCTAATCTCAACGCATCTCATACATCCCAAGCCCGGTAGGCCAAAGAAATTAATGGTCAAATAAGTGCATGTGCAAGTTAGACCCTGCAAATTTCCAGACAGGCAGAGAACGGCCCATTAAACTGTTGTTAGAAACAACAAAGTATGTAATCTTCTCACAACATGTATTCAACCCTTACAGCCTCACGGCAGGAACAGAAACAGTGTTAATCGTTCTTCCAAACCAATATCATAAAGTGACTCCCCTCTGTATAAATCAATACCCAACCACTACCCATGAATTGCGCTTTACACTAGTGCTTTGGTTGATCGAATAATGGATGACGTTAGAAACTCGGCACAATCCATACGAAGCCAATTTTGGGGCCAGTGGTTCACATCATGTCACAGAGCAACTCGCTCAAGAACGTACCTGAGGGGGGCATATCCACGTGAATTGTCGTGCAGAGGTTGAGTCCCGACAGGGGCAGCGCTGGACCAATCGAGGGGGAGGCTTACAGGGTGTGCGCTCTTCCTCTTCTTCATTAATCCCCCTGAGAGCATAGCCGTTATCAATGTCTCACCCAGACGGTTTTGCTTCTTGCCCTATAATAATTGGACTGTGCTGCTCTTCGGCACTCTGAAAAAACATATGGTGGCTATCATAAGGCGTAGGGCGGCATCATATGCAAATGAGGGATATGGCTCGGTCGCGTCAATTCATCACCGCCGACCGTTTGTGTTTCAGACTACTCTCGACTAAGCTAAATGGCCCATATGGATCAACCCAAAGCGATAGAATTGCAATCTGCATGTGACCACCCACTTTTGGTTGGACAGGCGTGGTACAGCTTGGAAACTGTACTCTGCCCCCAGAGCAGATGCCATATTGGAGTTTGGCTTATAGCCCCATGATAGATTCAGAGTGGCTGGTGGTTGTTGACAAAGGACCACCAATGTGGCTTCGGCATGGTACGAGGCCTAGCGTGAGGCGCGGACCGAAATCGCATAGCTCAGATCATAACAACGATCGCTTCTGACTGAGACAGTCCTTCAGAACGGTTACTTGTGGTATCGTTTCTCATATTATGACATGATTGATATCGTGAATGTCCTATCCTGCACTTCTGGTCCCTGTTCGATTAGATAACGAGAATACACTGAATATGTGCCCCCAGGGCGAGAGATACACCATGGCATGTTACATACAGCGGCGCGGAAGGATACCACGCTACTGAACCGGACCCATGCGGATTCGATTGTGGAGAAAACATGGTGTAGACGACGCAAACGGGAGACGTTCACACTCCTGTTAGAAAAATTGATTTTGCTGCGGGGGCTGGTCAGTTTGGAGCCATGGAACACCAGAAGGAACTTACGAGCCGGCGCACCATCGCTCCCCTGCTGATTTTGCGGATGATCTTAAACAGGTCTTGCCACATGAAGAGGAAGCAGCAGGCGAGCGCACTCGGGATGCCGACATACCAGGCGAACGCATCGGAGTATGTGTGGATCGCGTCGAAGGCATCGAAGTTCATCCCCTACAGAGGAAAAGTGTGTTCGTATCCCTTCAACTTCATAATTGGTAGGCAGATACGTACGAAGTAAGTAGTGACAAGTATGAGTGGGGTGAAGGCAATGGTGGCGAGAGTAAGGCGTCGCATAACCTTATTCATTTCGCACGCGATGGCATTGAACGAATAGTTGATAAGATTCTCAGCCACATTCTCGAACAACTCCAGACTGCCGTCGAGTTCACGTCAGATTTTGCACGGGTCTTGCTGGGGTGCATACCTAGTCATGATAAACTCGGCGTGCTCGTGCACATCCGCGAGATACACTTTGGCCTTCTGGCTCAAGAAGCCCGCGCCGGGACCCCCACGATGAGCCTGGTCCTCAGCGGTGCACTCCTCGGCAGCCAATGCACGGTCCGAGTCGTAGCGCCGGAGGCCGTAGATCAGGGTTTTGACTGGGTCAAGCTCTCGTCGTCGCTGCGTCACTTCCGCGGAGAGTGAGTGTACTAAACCAATCATCAGCGGTTGATTGAAAAGCAACTGGGAACGCGCACAATCACGTACGGAATTCATCTTAGGATTGAGCAAGATTTCGCGTTCCAGCTTGAGGATGCTCTCATGGAAACGATCAACAATGTCGATCGCTCTGTCGACCACTGTTTAAGGAACCTATCAGTCTCTTCCAGGGTCAGGCTACGTTAGAAGCCCACCGAGGTCCAGCAACGCTTGTAGCAGCAGCGACGGATCTCCAGTAGATCGCAAGATACCATCCCGCTGCCTTAGCCTCTTGTAGATCGGGTCACCGAAACCACGATCAGCCTGGTGGATCGAAATGACCGTACCATCTTTTCCAAGGTAAATGAACAAATTATTCACGTCAACATTCACACTGGTCGGGGTCTTCCTGAGTGCGTCATTTGCTCTGTCCGCAGCACGAATGCGATTCTCCGCTGCTTCGCGGCGCGTTTCGGTATTCTGGCGTTTGAATTTAGGTATTCCTCCCTTCTCGGGATCATGGTTTGGGACTTTGCCTCGGCGCAATGAAACCTTGTCGGACAGAGGAGATACGACGGTGGACATTGTCAATGGCGCGACCCGGTCCTCACTGTCACTGTCGCCGAGGGTTTGCTCCAAGGGAGAGGCGTTGGCTTGCCTTTCAGCAAGGCTTTGGCAGAGTATGTGGATGAAGAGCCAATTCTCATAATAGTCTGCCTTAGAGCGCGATGTCCGGCGACCATGTAAAATATTTTCAAGTGTGAGTGGGTGCAGGTCTGTGGGATAAGAAGCGGTGAGTTCCCCATAAAGAAGGCGAATTCCGACAAGTTGGTAGGGCGGTCGCAGCTGGATCAAAACACACCGTATGCCAAAGCCAAACTTGATAATATGTCCCATGAGATACCTGCTATGTTGATCCAGCGGACTTTGGCCCAGGTCGGTTTCTGAGTTTGGTGGATGAATTGTAGGAACCCGTGGTTATCATACTGGTTGAACTCGACGCTGTTGGCTGAGTAGTCCACTACCTCAATCTCGCACAGCTCCTGGACATGGCTGTAGAGGGCATTGACGGTGGCGCGTCTTGGATCAACACCAGGTTCGCTACCTGGGGGTCGCCGAGTACTGCTGGCGAAAGTCCCTCCGAATTTGTTCATTTGCATCACCTGTAGGGTTCGTCGCCATCCAGCGAGATGGAACATTGTGTGAGCACGGTCATCGTCGCGCCCAGCCACGAGGCGGCGATATAAATATAACACACCTTAAAAACGGTCTGTCTGAACCTGTCTGTAGCAGAACCAGGTTGTACGGTCGCAGTGACAGGCGAGTGCAACGGCTGGTGCGAGGTTGTGACAGCCACGGGAGCAGGGGCGCCCTCTTCATCCGAGGTGATAGACCCTCCACTCGAGCGCAACGAATCCGAACGGGGCATTATTGGTTGGTAGCAGATGTCCTAGAAACTCAGAGGCACACTGGGCTCATTGAGGTCGGGTTTGAAGTTGGCGCCACCTGCCAGAAATGTCAACGGGTTAACGGAACGCCCTGGCCGCGGCTCGGGACGACGCCGAGCCCTGGCTCTCCGCACCAGTTGGCAGGTTGGCAGGTGCTGCAAAAATTGCGGAGGCAAAAGTTGGAAGACTTCGATAAGAAAAAGGCAAAGAAACAGCTATCCCAGCTTATTGTAGAGGTCAATTAATAAGACTTACGGATCGAACTTCAAGCCTGATTGATGTCGCTTCTTGGAGCATAGGGGCCGTTTAGTATGTACAATATCACAAAATTCTCCTTGCAAAGTCGAGAAGCCGGCGCAGGAGCGTGCACAGACTCCGCATTGAGCGCGGGATACGGAATCGAACTGCTCTTGTTGGTTTTGCACGTTCCTGATGGTGAAGAGTGCCAGTGATACATGGCCGTAATGATCTAATGATGAGCTACTATTGAATTTTTAAAGTAGCAAAATCAACATTTCAGCAATGAACGGTACATAAGACACCTAGAGCTTAACTCACCTGCTGCGTCCTATACAGCAGTTTGCGGTCCGATATCCTGTCCGGCGTGTCAATGTCGTGACATCGCGCATCAATCCTATATTAACCCTGCCAATCTGGCTCTCTGGACCTGATCGCTCACCCATAGCGTGCTAGATCTATTGGAATTTTTCATCATATTCACTACCAACAACCTTGACCAGCCGTAGATGAAACCGCTCTAGCAGGATGAAAGAAATGTCTGGCCCCAGTAAGTGGTGGGACATGGCCTCCACGCACCCAAACCTAGGCATAGCCCGGTGAATATCATGGCATAAACAGGGGCTTAGGATGTCAAGATACACCGTGTCAGGCCGCAGAGATCGGCAGACATAAGGCGTGGGCACAGAGCCACCTCAAGGATTCTCGCCCGTACTCTCATTTCAAACGAGTGCTTGTGTCTCATTACTGCCTGAAAGGAGAGTGATTTGCTGCGTGTCCTGCAAGCAATATCTGCAATGTGCAGCTCCCCGCCCTCTCCAATGTACAGACGATTTGCCTGATCGTTATTTGGTGAAGCTTGAGCCTTGGATATAGCGCCGCAATGGCATTCACGCCACGCACATTGGGTGTGCACTCTTCCTTTTCTTCCTGTGCTTTGATTAATTCCCCTGAGAGCCTCACCGTTATTAATGTCTCACCCAGACGGTTTTGCTTCTCGCCCTACAGTAATTGGACTGTTGGTGGCCGTAGAGCGGCATCATATGCAAATGAGGGATATGGCTCGGTCGCGTCAATTCATCACCGCCGACTCTCGACTAAGCTGGAACCTCATCCGATGATTATGGGCACAACGCACCGCATGTTTCTTGTCAAGGCCTTATACCGTCACCTGCCTCGTACCGCCTGGCAAATCAATTCTAATATCGATTTAATACGCAAATTAGCCAGCGAAGTTAGGGCTGTGATGCCGAACACGCCGGGCAAATGCGACTTGGATGCGTTTATGTTGTACCGAGTCGGTCGGCGCCTCAGAGCAACTCTGCGATTACTGGTTGAGGACGCAAAGATGAAAGCGCAAGAATGACGGTGGACGACAACGACATGCTGAATCCGCTTGCAAAGTCGGGCACGATCTATCGTCCTGCGACTTGTCACGAGTTGTGGCAAATTTATCATATGGCGCCACGACCTTTATCATACCAGTATTAGTGCTACCTTACTTTCATTGCCCATAAGGTGCGAACCGTTCAGAACAGAAATAATGATCGAAAATGTGTGCATGATAGATACATCTACAAGTGCACAGACAGAGAGACAGAGGGGTGAGACCAATTCAGTGAATCAAGCGGAAAAGAACGGATATGCCAGGAGTCCGAGGATAAATGCAAACGAGCGCACGTGTACACCTGAGAGTGGATAGAGAATAAGAGACAGCCAGCCCACATACTCTAAGCCTACCTGCCCTCGATAAGTTAGAATGTGATACGATGGTCATCAGATCGTTCGTTCGTGATGGCTTTTGGCACCGACGTAGAGACGAGCGAGAAAAGAGGTGGCGATGGCAATCGCTGCTCCTCAACGGCCGCCCGATTCGTTGGATATAGCAGGGCTCGTCGGAATTTTCCCTGCGGGTCGCGGGGAGTGCGGCAGACCGCTCATTCGCTTTGTATAGCCGCCGCCGGGCGCGCCGATATTTATTTGCAACCCCTTGTTGCTCGCCACTAACTTAGCCGAATCGTTTCGGTGATGCTGGTGTTCTCCTTCAGGCGGTTCAACCCGTACCGGTGGCGATGTCGGTTGTCCTTGATACTGTTGTCCATTCGACTGAGGCGGTGGTCGGGGGCGGGGAGGCGCGCGAATGTCCTCGTACGAGATATCAGAATCGCTCTCGTTATCTTGAATCGGGACCTCTTCTCCTTCATCTGATTCTTCCGGAGCTGAAATGGATCATTGTTAATATGTGAAAGGACTAATAAATACAAGTAATACTCACCTTCCAGTTGCCTACCCTCGAGGCCCAGCATCTGATCTGCGGATGCATGCGCATAGAGCATACTGTTCCGCTTATTGACACGCTCCTGCTGTGGACGGCCCCCGCCTTTACTCTCGCTCGGATTCAGCTCCGCGACAGACGACTCGGCGTCGGTATTACTCGTCGTGTCAGATTCGGATTCTGCCGCATCCACGTTGAACACTTGCTTGAAGTCGGATAGCATCAAGCTGAAGATGCCGGCTGGGATCTGGAGGGTGGGGCTGAAGACGATACCCATATTGCGGATGTTCATCTTGTTCACGTGATTATTTTGGACGATGTTGATCAAGTGGGCGATTAGTGCCCGAAGGAGGCTATAATTAGTGATGGGGAGACTAGCGACCAGCTCCGAGAGGTCGACCACACGATCCTTAGGGTCACGCAGGTCTGCGGTCGTGAGATTATTATTAGACAGACAGAGAGTAAAACACTGGTACATACCAACAACTCCTAGGAATCTTTGCTGCAATTCCCGGGTCAGCAGAGAGGTTGGGAGCTCTCGCAGATAGAGCTTCAAGAGACCAGCAATAGCGTGAGGATCCCAATACTCGTCATTCTTAAGTAGATTAATATCTCCCTCTGCGCAAATAAAACATCAGCGACCATCTTCCTCAAGGTCCTGCATCAACACCCACCATTGTTAAACCGATCCCTTAAGCTCTTAATAACGGCATTACTCCCACTGAGCCGATATATGCCCTCTTCCTGATCCGCCTTCTTATCCTCGAGGTACTCTATGCAGCGGAACACAACCGCGGGGAGGTTCGCAATCTGGGCGACCAAAAGCGCCTGCTCGAGCGGGACAGCGAACACTGCCCGTCCACCACCCGGGACAGTCGGATCGCCAGCCAGGCGCGGAGGGATGCCGGCATTTGATCGTTCGCGGTCGCTCCCGCCGCCCACCATACCCCCGACACCGGGTACGCGGTTGAACGAGGGCCAGAACTTGGACTTCACCTTTCGCTCGCGGTCGGATGCGGGGCTGTCCGTCGTCGCGAGCGGCTGCTTGCTGCCCCATTGACCGGGTGGTATCGGCGTGGCATTCACTGGTCCGGAGATCTTCTTCCCTCCAGGTCCAGTCTCGACGTCGGATCCCTGCCCTCCATCGGCAAACTGTTGTTTGGTAGGTGAAGAGTCAACAGTAGATAGCGAAGGATGGTAGCTCGCGCGATGCGAGGGTTTCTCCGAGCGAGATTTTGGCGGAGCAACACGCTGATCGACAATCGCACCGCGTAATTCGGGATAGAAACCTTGCTCTGAACTCGCCCTCTGTGGGATTTGCACTTGGGACGACGGCTGCGATGATTGTTGCGGGGTGCCGTAGCCCGCAGAGGCGGGCGGGGCTTGAGCGATCGGAGTGTCTAGGCTACTGGGGAGTGAACTAGACATGGACAGGCCGCCCATATTACCACCTCCATTCCCCCGATCGATCATCCTCAGCGCGAGCTGAGCATCCGAAAGCCCGATTGGTCGATCGATCGGCGATATTCCCTCCGGTTGTGACGAACCACTATGGAAGAACTTGGCATTGTTAAGGTCGGCATGCTGGAGCGGAGAGCCCGGTACCGCTCCGCCGCGCACGTTATCAATATTCGACAGGGTGCGCGGACGCATGGTGGTGGGTCTTTGAGATTCTATAGAGCCCATCGACTGTCGGCTGTGCCCTTCGTTACTCGGTCCAGTACTAGAGCTCGAAGCGTACGAGTCGTCGAAGCTGCCTGCGACGTAACGCACGAGTACATCGACCCATGCATCCCGATCCGTGTCGCTCGCGGCACACAGGACATGGCGAATGTTCGACCCAGAGGGGCCTTTCTTTGCCTCGATGATGAGGAACGCGTGCCTGTAAGCATTGTCGTCGTCCATCGACGCCTGTTTTTGCTGTCGTCCAATTTGAGCACTTGCGATTTGGATAGAGCCCAGATGAGTGCCGCCTCGCTATATAACCGATCGATCAGTACATATTTCCTCGTGTCTTTACAAATAATAAAAAGTAGACTCACGCCCTCAAAATACTCAAGTATCCCATTCTGCAAGATAAAGTACCGCGTCTTCCACCCTCCAAAGTTCTTCCCGCGCTTGGTAAGGTACCCCTCCTTATATCCCTGATTAGAAACCGGCGCCCTGTCGCCTTTACTAAGGTCGGTACAGAAGAAGGCACACAGGTCCCCGACATCCTTCAGCGGGGCGGTAACCACACTCTGCAAGTACTGCTCAAGCAGCATCTTGCGCTGGTCGACCTTGGCGGGCGCATTGTCCTTGAACAGCTTCGAGTCGGGGAGCGGCGCGAGCCTCTTAAGCGTGGTCTTATTGAGTAAGAAGCGCACGCGCGAGTCGAGCGCGAGCACGTCCGAGTACATCTTCTCGATCACCCACGGCTCGCGCTGGCCAGGCTGCACCTGGATGCAGAACGCGATCACGTCCTTGCCGCGGTCATTGGCGCGGATATGCGACGTGAGTACGCGGATCCGCGTAATAGGAAGCTCAATGGGGAGGAGCGACGGTGGATTGCCGCGGGGTACGCTCCCGACAATCGGATACGACGAGGACGAGACGAGCGTGGTTTGCGACGTGGAGGACTGGTACATGCCGCCATTGGTGGCAATCGGTGTGGTCATAGAGGTGTCATATCCGTTGGTTTGAGAATGTGGATAGGGCTGGTTCATCGCCGGCATTTGATTATATTCCTGCTGCTGTTGATAGTTTCCGTACGCATTGGTGCTTTGGTAAAGCGGGAGCGTGGGTTGAGGGGTTTCATCGCTGTAAGGTGGCAAATTTGGACGAGGCGGAATAGTGGTTGTCGATGCGCCAGGGGTGGTGTTGCCAGATGAACTTGTCACAGGAGAAGGTCGCGAGGGAACGCGGGCGGTCGCCACCGAGTCAAATTCCATCTCCTCTGGAGGTGCTGGGGATGTCGCTACTGTCGTGATGCGTTGAGAGTCCGTTCTGGGACTATCGGCTATTCCGGTCGAACTCATGGGAGGATAATCGATAGTTTCCCTCGATGGTGGAGGCTTCCGATGAGCTGGAGGCGGAGAAAGCGGCTGGAACGGTGGATTGTAGTACGCAGAGCGATCCTCGGGAGGAACATCCTCGTCCGTTGGGGTGCGCGATGGGGCACGAGACGATGGAGTGGGCCGCGTATGCTCCTGCTGGGCTGCTGAAGCATGTTCAGGGGAGTCATCGATAATATCGGGGGATTCTTGAGCCCGCGGCAGCTCGGCTGGGCGCGGTTTAGGTGAGGGTATTGGAGAATCCTGCTGCGATTGAATGTAGCGGGCAGCTTCGTCCGGGAGTGTGATCCGACTCTCACGTGCAGCCCGTCTGCGTGACTTCTGGTCATCCACCGAGAGGAGATGTTGAAAACTCGGCCCGGAAACTGGCTGCGGCAGTGCATAGCCAGGCTGGGGTTGGGGTTGGGGTGACACAGATGGAGGTGAGAACTGAGGTTGAATAGGAGGGGTGTTGGGCGCTTTCTCACTGTATCCGGTTGTTGCCGGCGTCACGGATGGAATTGGTGCGTTGTTCTGTCTCGGCGTTGGCGGGCTTGTCGTGGGAAGCGAATCTCGCCTTGTTGGATGAGAAATTTGAATGTCAGTTTGGGGGACAGTCGATGGCGGCGTAGATGGATGGTCGGTGGCACTGGCCTGTTCCTGGGACCTCGTAGAGGGAGCAACGGCGCGAGAAGCTGTAGGGAAGATTAGCTAAATTTTGTTACAGAGTTAAATAAGCGATAGGGACATGGCTGGCTTGCCAGCCTGCAGCGATAGGGAACAAGGGAGAACTTGGAAATTCGTGCCATGTTAGGCACGAATTTGCAAAAAAGAAAAGAAAAAAAGGAGGTGATCATTTGAGTAGAGCACCAAAAGGCACGTTTGCGGCCATAGCGGCCAACAACGCGCAGACGAAACTCGCGCAATCCAACATGGCGAGACCTTTGCGTGGCCTTGCAAGTCGCTAAAACGGAAACCGAATACTGGTACTCACGACGATCTTCAGACTGGCTCCTGGTGATTTGATTTCTGGGTGTCGACTCTCCCCCCAAGGGCCGCTTCGTAGACGTTTCGCCAGAAGACTTGCCCTGGAGTCGATCGCGGTCCGCCTTTACACGATCCAGCTCCTTGTGGAGACTGTTGTACATTCCTCTCTGCTTCTCTATAATTTTCCAGAGCTGCGAGTTCTGTGAACTAAGGGTGTTTCGCTCGCCAAGGATGGTCTCGAGGGCGACGAGCGGGTCTCCATTTGAGGCAGTGAGAGCGGTCTGCATGCTGACCTGATTACCAGCGACGGTGGTGGGAGCGGGAGTAACCGGCTGGCGGGGGCCTGCTGCTTGTGGAGCATATCGTGTGGAAGGTGGGCTAGTACTAGGATCTGGGTCGCGCGACTCTCGTGAAACCTCCATCGCTGTCTGTGACATCGTGGTGGGGACGTTGTTGTCGTCTTCGTTAACGGCGTTTTTTGCCACTGCTACTCGTCGTCAGAGGCGGCGGTGTAATGGCTGGTGGATCGGTGTCAAGTGGGGCGAGTGCACGTTGTTGTCGCTGAGTAGAGTGATGCCAAGAGTGTGTTAGATATGGTGTCGTCGGCGTCGTGTGGCCAATGCCCCGCAAAGGCCGGGGACAAGAGTAGAGTCTGAGAGACGAAGGAAAGGAAGTGGACGACGTGAGCCTCATGGAAGCGCACGGCTGATGGTTAGTCACAGGCCAGAAGCAGCTGCTCAAGTCAAACGACGTCGGATGCAGTCCGTCGTCGTCCACGCCAGCGGCAGCAGTTTGTCGCAGTTGCGGCCCCAACAGCGGCAGCAGCGACGCCGACATCGGGCAACCACGACACTGGTCTGTGTGACGACCACCGGTGATCGGCACATCATCCTCCCAACACTCGCAACACTCGCAACACTCGCAACGCTCGCAACGCGTAACACCGCACAACACCATGTCGAGCAAGACCCATTCCCGACACCTCCTGTCCGGAGGCTTCCAGGGCCACAAGCCTTCTGCACCTTCTCTGCGAACGGATTCTTCGGCAGAATAGTTTCAGAACTTGAGAGCTCCGCTCTGGCAGATCACGATCCCCAACGAAGAGCCGGAATGTACAAGCCACAGCGCCGGTGAAACACACACTTCGGTGCCGCCATTACATTCCCTAGGCAACGCTTACACACTCACTGGGGTCATATGGCCTTGGCGGAAAACCTTATCCCTTGCGCTGCGGCTGGCAGTGGGTCCCATCAAACCTCCCAACAGTGGGGATCTCTTCTGAACTCTTCTGAAAGCATTAAATAGTTCGCGACAAGACGTGAGAATTAACCTGGGTGTCTGACAAATATCCAACCGCTGTACGCTCTAGCCCATGGGGTAGGTCATTTACGAGCTCAAAATTAGAGCGAAGCGCCACAACCCACGACCCACCCAAGAGATCTTGTAACACTGGCTTATGCTCAAAAAGTACAACGTCGACCTTTGGCACGACTCAGTTGGGAGGCCATATGTCTGATACCAAGAAAAACAAGCCACCGAACACATTCTATTCGTTAATTATATCTCCTCGTACCGTACCACAGGCTGTGCCACTCCTCTAGTCGTCCTCTGCTCCGTCGTTCCCAGGCACGGCCCGGAGTTGTCACAACTCGGTAATTCGGCGATGCACGACGTGCATGTTGGACACTTTAACCACCTCTATTGTTTTTTAGTCGCTTAGGAGCCGCGAAATTCAAGGATATTTGGCCTCCTATTGTTAGGAATCCAAGCTTTACAGAGTTTGACGCGTTCGGAGAGCCAGCTACATTCGAGGCGAAACTTGAAGTAATATTAAGAATAGTTAAATAGAGATATCTCTCCAAACACGCCAGACGAGGAACTAAATGTTAGGTCCAAGCAATGACAACGCTTACGACTCAAGATTTTCAATATCTTATCTTGTACGATGTCCTTAATATTGAAAAGCAAGAATTTCGTATTTTTACTTTTCCTTGCATACCCCGGCTGGTGTTTACTTGCTTGAGCCTCAATGAACTAATCCTTGACTATACTACATTATTAGTCATGTATTCGTTTAATCACAAGAAACACTATAACAGTGTACCCTCTAACAATGTGTTTTGCAAATTCCGTGAGACCTTCTACCCACATTCCCGACGCCAGAAATGCCTACCTCCAATTCCAGCGCTTTCTCCGAAAGATAGGGACACAACGGAGCTTCTTCGCAAGCTCTCAAAGTTTAACCTAGGCTGTCATAGCAACAGCTTCGGTGCTCTAAACGTCAGCGGAGATAGCGCGATAACCCTGAGGCTCCCGACATCGCACAAACGGGCTTCCAAATCGCTATGAATAGCTCTCAGAGACTGCTACGGGTTCTGTGCGGCTTCAACTCACCGGGCACGGACGGTGCGTCTCATACGCAACGATCTTATGCGCCCCAAAAATGTGAAGCTCCTCATTCGGTGTGGTAGCGAGAAGGTTGACAAAATAGCTGGGGTGACTATTAATAGATGGAAGACTGGAACTTGATAATAAGAACACTTCTCATGGTTCTTTTCATGGTTCTTCTCAAGGTTCTGAGTGAGAGCCCGGAACGGGACGGATAGAACCATGGCAGGTCATATGTTGACGCACCTGCACCTGGCACTTGCGCAGGCCCAGCCGCCCAGCTTCCAGCTGCCCCAGTGCAGGTTTGTATGCTTGGTTCACCCCGCCGATGACGGAGCGTAGCCACCAGGTCGATGACATCTTGCCCTTCCCGATATCGTTTGCGAGACAGGCGTACTTTCGTATTTCATTCGAGTCGTCGTCCCCGAGTTTCGAAGCCGAAGAAGGGCATAAAGCAAAACCTTGAACCTGAACTACGACTAGTGCCTTCGAGGATTTATAGACTCCAACCGAAAATCTTGAGCGCATTCTCAATACAGTCGAAAATCAAGACACGCAGCAACCCCAACCTCGAACGATCTACTGCGGATAGTCAAGTAGCAATAATGCCGGGACGCTGGACGCAATTCGATGAGGCGAGTGTATGTACAACGGGAAACATAGGGCTGTTTCAAACCGCAGCACTTCTAGCCGGAATACCGCACGGGCGGTTTGCAGCGTGTTGGCTATGACGCCGATGTCAGTAGCCATCCCGACCTCGTATTCTTGGGGAAAGCACAATGATTCTAACACTTTATGAACCTCAGTCTCAAAGGTACTACTTCCAAGATGGCGAAGACCTGTACGAAGGCGAACCCGGTGCCGAAATGGGTGGACAGATGCGGTACATCGGCAAAGGTGCGCTGTGTGCTTCTTTATTTGTTTCTATCTGTTTCAGTGATTCTCACCGAGTACCCACCCTAGCCCCGCCGCCGCCACCTCCGGGTGCCGCGCGCCAGAACGACCGCCTTGCCTGGCGCCAACTCGCCCCATTCTTCCTGATCATTGGCGTGTTCATGCTACTGGTCTACAAGTACGTCATCTCCGCCGGCGCACATCCTCCCCCTGCCCCACCGCCCGTTGCCTGTCCAGACGGTCTGGACAGGTACGTCGTGCATAAGGGCGATACGTGCTGGGAGATTGCCAGGACGCACCGGTGGACTGTTGACGAGCTGGTTGCGGCCAATAAGGAAGTCGATTGTGGTGCGTTGCAGATTGATCGGGAGCTTTGTGTCCCCGCGCACAATACACATTAGGGACGGGGGAGGTTTTGGAGGGAGTAGAGGCAAGGACTTTCTGGTTACCATGACGGACTCTGTACCTATAGCAACTGTACCATTAACTCGAGGTTGAAACGTCCTTTAGCCGCGCGGCGTCGTTCGTACTCCATGAGTTGCACGTGCCGGAGCTTGCATCTCTCAGACTCGGGTCTAGCCGTATCACTTGTGCTATCAAAGCAGTGTTTCTAGAACATGTACTCATTTCTCGCCAAATACGTCTTCCAATTTTGGACCTGTACCGTAAATGGCGACCCTCCTTTCCAAAGCAGAAACCTCCTACATTCAAGCATCGCTAACCGCTGACCCACCATTACGCGCCGACGGGCGTGGGCTGCACGACTACCGACCGATCGAGTTGAACACGGGCGTCGCACCGCTCGCGAATGGAAGCGCGCGCGTGAGGATCGGTGGGACCGACGTGATGGCCGCTGTCAGGCTGGAAGTCGAGGACGTCGTTACGGGCGGCGGAGCTGACGACGGGAGGGTTTCCTGTGCGGTTACATGGTGAGGGCGTTCCTGTCGAGGCATTCATATAGAAAGAGTACAAAAATCAAAGATCTGGCGTCTTAAGGACAATTTATTGGGGAGTACCTGCGTAACTATGGTTCCTCTCGGTACACCTCCAAAGCCGAAGGGCTGGAGCACGAAAAAGCAAGCTCTATAAATGAAGAAAATAAATATAAAGTCATTATAGATAGTAAATTATGGTCATTTTGTTGTTTACTGTCCTTATACTCTCGTCCTTGCCAATCTTTCCATGGTGACCCACCTTAACTACGGCTGCACGCTGCTAGAGCCTACGCAAGACGTTCTCCTAGTACAATGTTTCCTCCCTCTCGGAATTCCTTCTCTATATCTAATACCAAACTTTCAGTTCCCCAGCCGCCTATCCTCATCTACTGAGCAGCCAACAAGAGGACCTCCAGGCCGAATGTACTGACTTACTACAATCCGTACTGGGTCATGAAAGCCTCTTGCCCCCCGATCTATCTATCCTTCATGGCAAGAAATCGTGGCTCCTAAATTTGGATGCCGTAATTCTCTCCGATACGGGGAGCATCTACGACGTCATATTCACGGCCTGTCGGGCTGCTCTATATAACACACGAATACCGAAAACCCGGGCAGTCGCATATCAGTCGACGAAATCGGCAGACGTAGAGATGGAGGACAACTTCAAGGCTGCTCTGAGAACCAGGAAGCAGAGTAGGGCTGCTGTTTTTGAGCTTGAGGACACATGGGATGAGGGAGTCCCACTGACCGACAGAGATAAATGGCCAATTTGCATCACTCTGAACGTCGTAAGCCTCACCATGGTGTTATTAGTATTAATTCATAGTGATATCCCACAAGCTACCAAGCGTGCACATTGTCGATGCAACACCGGGAGAGGAGCAAGCAATCCCCTTGAAGCTGTTGCTCTTCTTCGCCTTTTCGAATGCTGGTCGGCCCATATTACAAGGAACTAGGATGATAGGACCCGGTCAAGTTTCACTCCCCTATCTCAAACGATTGATGAAGGTGCGCACGCACCGTACATTGCTCATTTCCGCAGTGACCGTTCCTCCGCAGGAAGGCGAAGGTTATGCTTCACAGCTAGTCAATGCCCTTAACATCCAATTGAAGGGAGTTTGAAAAAAAAAGATATTGATTGCATAACATGCGCGGCAAGATATAGTTACGCGGAGAGGTACACAGGGAATACAAGAGCCGAGGGAAAAGAGAGTGCGATTTTGATCGGAGGGATATACGAGGAATAAGAAGCAGAGAGGTATTTCACAAGTCCGGTGGAGAAGGGGATTGCGGCAAGTCAAAAATATGACAGATTATGCCCGGCTCTACTTTAAGAAGGGATCGTCATGAGGTCATTAGAGATACAGAATTTCTAGTCACACCGCGACCCCGTCGCAGCGACACCCGAAATGAATTACTCGAAGAGGCTCTTCACAAAGACAGCAGACAAACTGACTGCCTCATGCCTCTGCCTCGAGGGTAGGGTTTTTGACATCCGGGCGCCTCAGAGCTTAAAATGTTTTCGGGCTGGGTGCAAACGAGCGTGTTCTGACGCGGATGGACCGCCAGGCTTTTGATACACGGTCCGAGATGGAGCTGGGGTGGGATTCTGACTCCAGCGTTGTCGATGTGCCCAAGATGGAGGAAGAGGAGTCACGGTCGGTGGTGGGTGCAGAAGATGTCGAACCATGTGGCGAGGGCGTGTTGAACGTGCCCCATATTTCATTGAGCTGTTCTGTACGTTCTCGGGGGTTCTGCATGAACATGCAGAACGAAGAAACACGGTAGTCGGTCATAAGGGACGTGATGGTGGTTGGCGTGGTAAGGCTAGGGGGGGAGGAAAGTCGTAAAAGATTTTTGAGGAAGAGTGCCGAGGCTGGTCGTCGCGATTGGGGTTGTGAATCGACGCCGACGAATAACGAACGACGATTAGAGTATCGACGAACGGCTGCAGTGGGGGACAAGAGCCAGAGAGTGTTTGGCTGGACGGTGAGACCGGTGCAATGGATAGAGTTGGACAGGCGAAGCGCGTTGGAGTCGCGGGGCTTGTGGGCTGCTGAGGACTGTTGAGAAGGCAGTGATATGTCCGGGGATGAGAAAATCTGAGCCTCAAGGCTCCCCGTCTTATAACGCTGCCATTGATCGGTGGCGGACTTTCGTCCTGTTCGACCAATGCGGCAGCACAATCGCCACCACCGTTGCGTTCCTAAGTGACATATACCCGGATCCGAATCGCGCCCTTGCTTCGAAGCGTTTCCACAATTATTCGCTGAATGAGGCAAATAAAGCAAGGCTCCCGACGACCAATGCGGGGGCCATACCCCACACAATCCTTTTCTATTCCACATCCGTCGAGGAATCGGAAAAGCTCGGAAAAAGCTACGTTCCCATGCCGGTCAATGTCTCGCTCGTTTGGGGGTATTGATCTGGTCACCACCCCACCAGTTTCTCTGATGGATGGGTCCTCGAACGCGTAGGATATGAGATCCGGTATTCCACTCGATCGTAGGGATCGCTGGAACGGCGCCTCGCCGCTTGCGAGGAGCACAGGTGTTGCCCTGGGGCCTCGTTGTTCGCCACCTTTGGGAAGTTGCATCGAGAATTGAACCTACACGTGTTGGGATGGAGGACGGGTACCAGACGAGAAGAGGCGGGGGGTTAAGGCGGAGACAAGGCGGAGTTAAGGAAGTGGGCCAAACATTTATCTTCTACTTGTCTGCGTTCATGGCTTCGTTCGCAGTCTATGTGACTCAACACAATCAGTACACCTCTGACATTGGCCACCGTCGTCTGTTGTTTGCCGGTCCATCACATTAGGCGCCACCACTCCGTTCGCCCCATACGGACCATACGGATGATGACTCACTATCATGCGCTTTATCCACCAGAATGTTGTCCATGAACTTCTGCGAGCCCATTAGCCGGTATAAATGACCACAGGCGGCATTCATTCCATCGCGCAGCGTACGCTACAAGCAGGATGATTACGTTATTATACAAATAGACAACTGGAGGTGATCGGAATATGGACATCAAGTCTCACTTGCCAGATTTTCACAAATAAACTTGGCAACGAAACCTTCCTAGTTCCTCCACTATCAAGCGCTACTCTCATGCACGAGGGGTATTCGGTCTCTCCACTCTCTTTATGCTCCAAAGTTTGGACGCCCATCGCGTCATCCCACCAAACCAACCGTTGGCGGGGACACCCTCCATCCGATCACTCTCATCCTCGCTGCCCGCCCCATCCTCCCCATCCTCATCACCTTCAGCCAGTGTTTTCTCTGCATCTTTGACGAGAGGACCCGCTCCCGAAGGCGTGGAAGCCATCGAAGGCGTCTTTGACACACTTCGTGGTGGAATGGGAAGCTCTTGGGTATTCGCGATCCCGAGACTCCATGGTCTCCTCCTGACTGAATTACTGATGAAGCTCGGTATAGACAGTGTCCTTGTTTCGCCCGCCGTGTCCCGCTCCGGCGGCCTGTCGGTGAGCTGCGGACGCTTGTAGTAGTCCGAGTTCCCCGGGGCGTGTATAATGATACGAGCGGACGTATAATGCTGGAGGGTCTACGAGTGCGTTCAGCATCTAGATTTATGGATGTAGAGAATGCGAAACCGACCTTTTCACCCGCAGCTCCCTTGGCGTCGTCGAGGACAACTTCCACAGGGGCCAACTTCGCGCGTCCGTCTGGTCCAGTGGTGAAAAGGGTCACCATTTGTCCCGTGGTGAGCGCGATCAATGTACCTTGCTCCGCCGTCCGACTCTCCGGGAGCTCCTCTTCCTGCTCCATGAGTGCAACCTTCTCGTCGAACATATCTGGTAGCAACATTGCGCAAATTAAAATGACTGTCGTCTGGTATCGAGGTATACGAGGGAATGGGTGGGCGTTCGAGGGAAAAAAACCAGGGACAAAGAGCGACGAGAAGTCTTATAGGTGACTGATGTGCACGCGCAAGCTTTGCGGGCGAGGTCCACCTATCTAGTCAGCAAAAAGCGTAGTCAAATCAGCGTGTCCGGGAACGGGGGGGCAATCTGTCAGTGTGATTGCGGCACAGTTTGTTTATGACCTCGGGTACTAATTATGAACTGCTGCGTGCGACTTGGCCCGAACTGTGTGGGCGGCTTGCGGCCGCAGCAGCCATCTCCGCACCACAATTCATCCACGCGACGACCGCTGACCCGCTACCTGGCATCTCAAAAGCACCTGTGTTTACTCTGGTATACTTCTTAGCATTGACGTGCTGTAGTACATTCTATCGGTATAACGAGCGCGATCGGCGCGCTCAGTTGAGGCAATTATTGGGGCAGGAAAATTTCCATACAATAGGACTGGCTGCAGACTCTCATCAGAATACCGCTCCCATAGATGTAAGAACATGTATGGCTCACATGCTGCTGCCTGGGGGACGAACGGGCCGGATAGATCGACAATGCCCTCTAGAACGTGATCCAGTAGTGAGACTAACATGTGTTTGCTTGTCTACTTTCCGGATTCTCCGAAGGTAGTCAACATTTGTATTGGCCCTCAACACAGTCAAACCGGTGCAATCTCACTGGATGCTCGTGACATTGCACTCGTGTGAGTAAAGGAGGGTTATCCATTCAAAATGCTGCAAAAACGAGGTCGAGATATTTTCACGATCATGCGAGCGGACATCGTCCAGGACAGAACAACAAGTCGGCAGGTGCCACATATGCGAGTTGACATCGAACAGCCTAGCCCCTGGTCTCCTCCTGGCCTCGTTTTTTGGATGGCTTATGCACACCGCCCTATCAGCGTCTCCTGGAGAACGTATTGCTTTTCATCTCGTAGGAGAGGTCTAGGAGGATAGAAGGCGTTGAACACGAGATGGAGAAGAGCATACATAGGCTTGGTACCGAGATTGTTGCGATTGGTGAGTGACGCAACCTGAAACTGACCGAGTAGCCCATGGGAAGTCGAGGCTGACCGTCATAGTCACTGGAGAATCAGAGCCTCGGTCAGGGGACGTAACCTACTGACAATGGGAAAGGTGGATCGCATTGGAAAGGATGGAGCACTCGAGGCCAACCGACCGAGTTGCCCTTCTAATCTTGTAATGGGCGACGAAAAGGAAAATCCCAGCACCTACAAGTTGAATGAAGAGACTGACCTGCGGCATATTGAGCTTGTCGAAGGAAGCGTTGTGCCTGGATTGAACGTAAGGGGTGCGCCGTCCATGAACCGGGTACGTACTAGGGTCTCATATCACCTATCGCAGCTACTTTCGTTAGATAGACCGTACAGAAATGGACCAGGCGCTGCAACGCCGTTGGATTTACCGGAATCACTCACAATCGGAGGTCAGGCAGATCCTGCATGCGCTGAAAGAAGAATGACTGGACCACGCCTGACCGATTATTATTCACGAAGGCGGGTCCGCCGTCTTTTGTGGAATACTGAGGCCCAGTACCTTGCATGATGTCGATGAGTTACCAAACGGGAAAACCTTGTCGCTCTATCGGGTCATAGGATTGATTCTCCCGTCACCATATTATTGGGAAGCCCGGTTTGAGCCTGCCAGTCACTCCATGCATCCGAGCTCGCCCGTGGGGGACAAAGGTAGCAAGATCGTGAGCACACACGTCGCCGCCAACACCAGGGACTCTTCAAAGGCTTTCGCACAACAAAGGGATGACTACAGTACAAACAGTAGAGCCAAGCCGTCCAGACTCGTCAGAACCACCAACGGTCCTAGCGCCTACCCCCCGACCGCCGCCTCGGCGACACCCGACTTATTATTTTGCCGATGGAAACGTTATATTCTTGGTTAGCATCTTCCTGAGCTGCCGTGCTGCCTTCTGACATGATCTACATGGGTTATTATCAAATAGGTTGAGGACTTGCTCTTCAACGTACACCGCACCTTCCTCCAATCATGTGTAGATTCAGCGTTCAGTACCATGTTTACACTCCCCCTTTCAAAGGATGGGAAGGACGAGGGCAGCAACGATGATGACCCCATCACGTTGTTGCAGGTGTCTGCGCTGGAATTTGAGTCTCTTCTACGCGTATTATATCGACCGTAAGTCCTTGGTGGTACCAAATTGTTGATTGGACCTAACGATTTGCTCTTTTCTTTGGGGGGGTAGTATCCTTGAAGACCCGAGAGTAATTCCAGTACCGACATATAATCGCGCACTCAAGTTGGCGAGGAAATATGAGATGGACGATGTGGCACAAGCGATCCTTGCGGTTGTCCTGAAGGAAGATGGCGAAAGCCCCGATCCGATCGACCTTACGAGATCCTTCGAAAGGTTTGCATTTGCAGTGGATCACCAAGACATAGTACCCCGCCACTATACCATCAAACACTTCAAGGATATATGCCGTGCAGGAGAAACGCCGACGCTTTTTCACCTTGAGATGGTAAGATCGCACCTCAACTGTATTCTTCAAATCATGAATGGACGTGTTTTGGTACGAACCAACATTCGAAAGAATGACACTAGGAATAGCGACTGGCCTGATCCGACGGGATACTCAGTATGGAGGTTGTGGTTTGGTGATGGCTTTTCCAAGGAAATGCACGCCTCTCAATAGACCTTGGTGGATAGGCCCACTAGAAAGAGTAGCCTTTGAGGGTTGTGAATCGAAATCGAGGGTCATGAATTCTGCGACGAATTAGCCAAAGGGAAGACAAGGCAAGTCAAACACAAACCGATTGTCTGTATATCTGGGACCGACATGGAATGTATATCTTTTTGCCCAACTTGGAGTGGTCTTTGTGGTCCATTAAGAAGGACCAAAAGTGTGGGCCGGGCCCCAGATTTAGTGCTTCGGGGTGGAAGGGAGGGCTAGTAGGTACATCCACGTTTCCATGATAAAGGACCGTGATTTCAATACAGGATAACTTGGAGTTCCAGACAGGGGGGCGATGAATTACCCTCGCTCTGGGCTAGCCGAACGGTTTATCAATACACAGGATGGATATTCAGCCATATCTCATCGACCTGATAACCGTTGAGCCTAGAGGTCTGATATACCGGGCATTTATGACTCGATTTGGAGTTGTCAATTTCTTTGATGACAGGCTTGCGTATTTGGTAGTTCGCATTGATTGGTACCGCTTGTCGTCAAAAGGTAGTTTGTGTGTGCCTATCTGTCAAGCTGTTCCGACCGATCGAGCCACCGAGCGGTGTCCACGGCGTCCCCAGACCGGACGTTTCGAAAGGCTCAGCTAAATGGGCAAGCTTGAGCGAACGAACGCGGGTATATGGTCGTCGAATCGTCTATTGGAGCATGTCGGGAGATGGAAGCAATCCCGCCGAGCCCCGGAGAACGGAAGCTGTTTGGCACGTCCTGTTCTGCAAAGCAAAGCCTTGGACGCTACCACTGCTGTCCCTGGGCTCTCCGTCTGGATATATTCCTGGCTTGCTTTTACCTCTGTCCTAATACCTAATAGGCCTCGTCATCATCGCCGCCAGCACCGGATTGTTGTATACGACCCAACGCCTAGGTTAATCCGGTTTCCTACTCCAAAAAAAACCAGCAATAATGTCCCTTTCTGCATCCCAAGACAATGCTTTTCTCAAGAACCCTTCTGGAAAAACCCCTCCGCCTGCTCCATCTGCGGGCTTTGCCAAGCGGTACGTCGGATTTCGTAACTGGCACTCAGGACCAACGACGGCTTGGGTGATTACTGCATGATTGCTAGCGTCCTTGATATGGTCTTTGGAATGTGTCTAGCCCATTTCTGACCACTAGGGACTTCATCACTACCCTCGGCGGTTGGCACGAGGGCTTGCGACTCTCGTCGAAACCTCTGCAGCGATATCCGGGCTGTATAATACGACCCACTCGGGGGTATATTCACCGTGCACGAGTTTTGAAGCGCCTTAGGCGACTGCTAACCTTCAGACATTTTAGTCGTTTTTGACATGCGAGAGTTGCAAGCGACAGCGACGATTGGTTTCAGCGACGCCTTTCGGTGCTAGTAACGGAAGTGCACGATGATCGTTTTCGATATTAGGACTTGCCGGCGTCTGAACTTTGATCCCATTTTCATTTCCCCTCATGTCCACGTTTTTTTACCAAGCCAGGTATTGACACCTGTACAGTGGACAGATTCAGCCTGACCATGGGGCTCGCTACCGCCCGCCCGCGCTCCGTTCTGGCAACTCTCCCCCAAACCATCCGCTGGAGGATCTTTCCTCGAATACCGCCGCAGACACATCTGCACTTCCTCCTACCAACTACCCAGCTGGTTTCAGACGAGCCAGGGCCGGTACCTTGCCGTCCAACGTCCAGCTTGCCGCCCAGCGCTATGCCTCAACTCTCACGCATGCTACGCCAGCCATGGAAATGACCAACGCACCGCCTCCTCCTCCGCAACCCTCGAGTACTATCTCACGTCCCGGCCTCCGTCACGCGACCACCACGACCCCCAACCTCGCCGGCGAGCGCAACGTCAATTCGAGGCTCCGCTCTGGTTCCCTGAGCACTCTCCCTCCTACCGGCATCTCAAGCAGCGGCAACACGAGTGCATTCGGCTCCTCGCTGTACTCTTCGTCATGGCTGAATAACCAAGGTGGTTACCCAGTCTTGGACGAGCTGCGCTCGGTTTCCAACGAATCTGTTCCTGGTGACGACGTCCATACTCTGGACTACCTCGGTCTCGACGACAGAGCGCGTCCGCCGCCTGCCACCGTCTCTGAACTGCGCACCCAGGCTCAAGCTGCCATCGCTGGTCGTCTCAGGGCCACCACCGTTTCGAACCCGTATCGCAATCGCCCTCCTCTCCAGACTTTGGCGGGTACTGGGACCGAAGAAGACTTACAAGAAGTCGAGGAATATGATACCCAAGGCCCGTACCGATCCCGCGTCGATTCGTTCGATACCGGCGTCTACTACAACTCTACCAGTCCCTATGTTGCTAAAGGATTCAAGCAAACATCTCATCTTGGTGTTACTTCACGCCCACGTGCGACGAGTGTGGGCACGCTCGAAGATCCCAGCCGCGCCCGTTATGCGGAGATGAACTCACTCCATTCTCACTCGTCGATCAACGCTGCAGGTGCTAGTTCTATCCTGCGTTCCCTCGCTGAGCCCAAAGGGCAAGCCTCACCAGCGCGCCTCAGCACACAACTCAACAATGTTCGTTTCACGGCCGGCGATGTCATTGTTCAGACTCCGACGCGTGCAACCCTCCAAACGGGCTTCTTACAGCCCCCACATGGCCAATCCCAACCGCGCTCCTTGTCCCCTAATCGCGAGACCCCTCAAATCCAAACGCCCTCTCGTTCCCTATGGATTGGCAACCTCGACAGTACCGCTTCCAAGGAGACCCTCCTCACTGTCTTCTCACCCTATGGAGCGATCGAGAGTTTGCGCCTCCTTCCCGAGAAGGAGTGCGGCTTCGTCAACTTCCTCGATATCAATGATGCCATCCGTGCCAAAGACGACGTCCTCAACCGCCTGGGCGGCAATATCGGTCTCCCGAATGGTCAGCCGGTTCGCATTGGTTTCGGAAAGGCCGATAGCGCCCCCGCGCAGCCTGCGAAGACACCTGCATCTGCTGCCCCTGGTGGAGGACCGACGACTGTCGGGGGAATGGAAGTGCAGTCTACGCCCACTCGTGCGCTTTGGATCGGATCAATCCCATCTTCGACTACCCCAGCTACAATTTTGAGCCTCTTTGCACCCTATGGACCGATCGAATCGGCGAGGGTCTTGACTCACAAAAACTGTGGCTTCGGTGAGTGAGAGTATTCAATATATATAACCCGCCACTTACTCGAATTCTCCAGTCAACTTCGAACGGCTTGACGATGCTGTTCGCGCTCGCAAAGCCTTGAACGGACGTGACGTTCTCGGTCCGGACGTCGGTGCCATTCGCATTGGCTATGCAAGAGTTCCTACGAAGACGAATGGAACAGAAGGTGGAGGGGAGGACCTGGCTGTTGGGGTTCAAGGCGTGGGTGACCTCACTGTTGGAGCCACGATCCACGCCCTGCGCACTGTGAAGGGAGCGACCACCATCCCTGCTGATCAGCAGGTGCTCGGTGGGGCCGTGGAGAACTATCGATCCAACCTCCTCCTTAGCATGATTGGCTCTGGTAATCATAACATTTCGGACGGTCAACCTCGTCCTGCCGGGTGGACCCCATCCGTTACGGAGCAGCAGATGGTCATGAGGGAGCTTTCTGCAGGCGCGACCGATGCTGAAGCTGATATTCAATCACTAGCCGGTATGCCTGTTTATCGCCTGGCCCATCAGGGATGATACTGACACCTTCACTAGACTTCCGTCCCCCGATGATGTACTACACGAGTATCCCATCTGCTCAAGAACGTCCTCCTCAGAACAGACGTTGGGATGCGGCCAAGCTTCGCGACCTCCGCAAGCGCTTGGATGCCAATGTCGTCTCTTCACAGGAAGTTGAAGAGGTTGCGCATGATATGATGGACGGAGAGATTGTCGACCTTGCGTCGGACTGGTTGGGCAACACAGTACGTGGGATTAAACATACAATCCCCTCCTTCCGATACTGACGCTTAAATGCAGGTCGTTCAAAAGCTCTTCGAAAAGTGCATCGTTTCTACCCGGGTTTCCATGCTCGAACATCTGGCTCCTCATTTGGCGACTATCGGTATTCATAAGAATGGCACCTGGGCTGCCCAAAAAGTCATCGAATGTGTAGCTACACCAGAAGAGGTTGCTATTATAGCGCAGCACCTTCGCCCTTATACCCCTCCTCTTCTGTTGGATCAGTTTGGTAATTATGTCGTACAGTGAGTACGCCTTTGGCTAGAATCCGAATTCCCGCTCAAAGCTTTGCTCCAGGTGCTGCCTCCGGTTCGGTTCTCCTGCGAACGACTTCATCTTCGACGGTATGATCGACCGTCTCTGGGAGATCGCCCAAGGCCGCTTTGGTGCTAGGAGTATGAGAGCATGTCTGGAAAGCCAGCACATCACCATCAGCCAGCAACGCAAGATTGCTACTGCGATCATACTCAACTCGATTCCCTTGGCCACAAACCCCAACGGCGCCCTTCTACTCACCTGGTTGCTCGAGACCTCCAACTTCCCTGCTCGCTTCAAACTGCTCGCACCGCGTTTCACGCCTCATTTGTCCCACCTCTGTACCCACAAGCTGGCGTCTTTGACTGTATTGCGTATTGTCAACCAAAGGATTGAACCCGAAGCATCGTTGGCAATTGTCCGCGCTCTGTTCAACTCACCGGGAGACCATGTACTAGCCGATGTTGTCGGGGATCAGGTTAACGGCGTGTCCGTGGCTCACAAAATCCTTGGCAGCCAGTTCATTGATCCTGCGGAGAAGCCGCAGTACCTCGAGGCCACCAAGCGAGTGCTCATCGAGCTGAAG
>Ga0307513_10002276_pt1 | contig 26789 bp, 33 predicted proteins | sample 15_EM_MG_FD_202174 | JGI IMG/M metagenome (GOLD analysis project Ga0307513, IMG submission 202174) | Populus trichocarpa ectomycorrhiza microbial communities from riparian zone in the Pacific Northwest, United States - 15_EM | ecosystem: Host-associated > Plants > Roots > Unclassified | place...
CTAGTCACTTCTTGCCAGCCGCGGCGGGTTGAACGGTGTGATGAGCACTTCTACCTCCAACTAGTCCTGCCCTTACACGCGTGCGCCGACCGACAATCCAACTCTGGCAAACCGCGCTTACCCATACACCGCCGCGTGAGTCCGGTACAAAAGCTTCTCCGGTGGATCAACGAGGAAATGAATAACGATAAGCTCCTACACATGGTGCTACCTTCAGATATATCCTCTTGCGGGTCACCGACACCTCATCCTCTCGTTCCGTATGCTGTGATGTTCCCAAATACGGCTGTTATCTTTGTCCCTCCTATGAACTTCTACCCATGCATATCGTCTCGGACTAGTGTCCCCCTGCTCGTCGTTGATGCTTGTTTTGCATTTTTGTACTACCCCATCCGGCATTCGGCGGTTCAAATTCGCAATACCGTGATTTCCAAGTCGCTCACCTTGGCCGCTACGCTGCAGATGAGAACTCCGATTGAACAATATCACGTTGAGAAGTCGGTCGCTGTCCCACGGAACTCCCTGGTATATCGTCGGCGGAAACGTCCGCCCGCTCAAGTTGTTACCGCCTGATGGCAATGGATCTTGACGCGGCGTCAAGATTTGCCGGGATTCCGGATGGTCCAATCCCGCTACGTTGGTTAACGGTTCGCCGGCATTGTCCGACGTCCCTACGAAGAGCACGCCCCTCGATATGGACAAGTCTTTGATTGTCTCGCTCGACATTTTCGCATCAATTAACGCGAAGGCCCTGGAGGTTGTATTTGATCGTCCCGTCATTTTTAATTGTTCAGAGAACATAAGGATAGTGGCGAAATCGGGGGACGCACAGTCCTAGCGATAACATGATTGGTTCAACAAATACTCCGACAGGGGAGAAAACAAGTGTACCCGACTCTCATGATAACAAGCACGTCTCAGAGCCCCGCGGATTGACCCACCAGTCAGAATTCATCCTCTCCCACTGTCGTAGGCAAGCGCAAGAAAGAGACTATGCCTCGAAGATCTCCTTCCTGTCGATGGTGTGGTACCCTCGAGCGGAGCTAGGGTGTTTGAAGTCAGAGTGTGATCGTCGCCCGGTCCTGGACTGACCTGCACTCTCTCCATCTCGTCATCAGGTTCGATTTCGTCAAGCCGCGCCTACCGTGGCGCATGCGCTACACCGTCAACATAAACGAGCACCCCAACCGTAACGCTCATCAACGGTCCAGTCTAAGGGTCCGCGACTTCCAACACTCGTTGGGGTGGCTTCTCCGGTTCCGAAGTCCTTGCTGCCGGGCTCAAATTCTCCGGTAGTCTTGAAAAACCTTCCCCACAGTGTGGCGAACCTCGGGGGGACTTGGCGGACTCCCGGGGGTTCACCCTGTAGACGATCGAAGGGGGTGGTGATACTCCTTTGGGCTGAGTGAGTGTCCGATATGCTTCCCAACGAAGGGAGAGTGGGCGAAAAAACACCAGTGGACACTAAACCGTCGCGGTCCCCCGCCACCATCTGTGGGGGGCGTTAATGACGAGCGGGATCTTAAGAAAGGTGGGACCTGACTCTATAAAATGCCCCGGGATCAGGCTCAGCCCCGTACCTCTCCCGGTTTAGTTGCAACTGAGCGAGATACTATGTCCGCTCCCCCACAATTCTACCCTCATTCACTCCGCGTTTGTAATTCCGAACGGCACGGTGCATCCGATCTCCATCATAAGTATCCCTGCAACTATCGATAGAATCGTATTCGCTTGGAGGAGGTTCAGGTTTCGGATTGTCTGCACCGTTTTGATCGGATCCGAGAAGTCGTCAATAGACGAGATACTGAGATGGTGTTTAGGCGGAACCATACGTCGACGGCATTTGGACGTAGGACACACACCTGCAGCTATTTTAATGCATCCCTGGCCGACGGGAAAATGTGGCTGAACATCTCTCGCCACCGGTAGCCACGCTCATTCGGACAGCGAGAAATATGTACCAAGTAATTTAGGGTTGACCAGATCGCTGTCCTCCTTCCCGTATAGATATTTCTTGTGGGTTAAAATACGCTCGAAAGCTGCGCCTGGGGGAAACACCCGTTAAGATGAATACGACACGGAGCTGTGGATGAAATTTACACACCGTCGAGTACACCACCCAAGACGAGAATGGGGCAATAAGGGCGGGGTTGAGATGCCGGAGAGGGTTGGGGAAGTGTGGAGTGCCATCGAGTGTATCGCGGTATCCTTTGGGTCTGGTGGAGGAGGATCAGAGGAGAGCAGCTGTGACGGAGTCGACGTCAACCCATTCCACGCTCTCGGAGGCGCGTCTCCAGGAATCGAATGCTGGGAGGTCTTGGGTGATGTCGCTGTAGTATATGACAAGGAGGAGGTTGGCTCGGACGGAGATGGCGGAGGACTGGTTTTGTGGGTGCCACGAGAAGTTTCTTCGCCTCTCGGGAAACTTCCTCCGTCGGTCGTTGAGTCACTTGGCCTGGGTTTAGAAGGGCTGAACGAGGACGGAGAGACGGTCTCGAGCGCTCTTGGCGTCATTCGCTGGTTATCGGCCGCGCAATGACCGATGATGAGCGGTCGTGAGAAGTGTTATCCGAGTGACCCAACGCAAACTTTTGCCGCACGAGTCCGGGACGCTCGCATCCATCAGACATACGCCGACCAACAATCGACTGGCTATCCTCGCTTCGCCCAAGTGGACGGAAAATATGTAACAGGTGGATCTCTATTGTGTTATGATCGCCTCACGGGAACCTGACCGGATCGTGAAGGGACCATAGACCCTGGTCGATGCATCGTTCATGGACCTGCCAGCCGCATACCTTCGACCGTACATCGGAACATGTAGTTTTCTTCATGCGAAAGTCTCCGAGACTATGGTCAGGCCCAGGTTTTTTTCCCAAATTCGAGGTCTGTGCCTTCGTTTCCTATCCAAGGGAAAACGGACGACACTGACCCGTTAGGTCGTCAGTAGCATGAGCGACCGAAGGACTTACTACCTGACAGGCAAACTCGTTCAGACCAACTGCAGAAATATGAAGATTCTGCTCCGGACAACCTGGAAATCGATCGTCTCAAGGGGCCCTCTGAACCATTCATGCGTGTCTCACCCACTTTGTCCTCTACTCCGCACCGCTTACGCACTGCCCAACACACCCACTCTAATCCGACAACCCCAATCGCCTCAGACTCGTGATGTTCCTAGTGTCAGCGAGTATAATCCCCCCCTCGTAGTCGTGTTAGACGTGACAAGCCAAACCTCAACGAGATGCCGGAATACCGGAGCGGAATGGACATTTCATTGATGGGGAGTAATAGCGTCAACGTAGATAATCTTAGGGTCCAGAATTTGAAGGAGATTGCTATGCTGGAACTGAGATGGACCAATCGTTGGACATCTTTGGTGGTTTCCAGGTCAGCTCGATTGACGGTCATCGCACATACAGTGGCTAACCTTCTGAAACACTTGTGGATACCCCTTCTGTCATTCGAAGAAACCTGAGCGATACCGACATGTTGCAACGTCCCTCGTCGAACCCAGCGGAAACCCCGATCCGTGCAATTCAGGATCAGGATCAGCCCCACGAATTACCTCCCACTCACGGGCACTACCCTTCCATCTGTCAACAACCCCACTGCTGCGTCGTACACAGCAAAATGTTCCATCAGACCGGGTATCATGCGGGAAGGAGATAAAAATTATACGTTGAATAATCCCATCGTGAGGATGAGCCTACCTGTTTGTCCTGTCATTCACGAATCTGATGTATGATCTCAGACAGATTCGGCTCAACGCTTTACGGTCCCCCCCTCCCCACTGCGACCACGATCGTGGCAACGGACGGGTCCAGTGCGGCTCCTCAGCCGGAGAAACGACGTCCACCATTCGCGATCGCACTACCAACGTTCATGGTCAGCGTTGTCGTGTTCGCCGAGGCTTGGGAATATGACGACGAGGACGAAGACGATATGGTTGAGGATGAGTACGCGGATTTAATTGAGGACCGCAGACACCCATCCACCTCGAGCAGGACTGCACCTGGCCAAGGCGGGAAGGTAAAACTGTGGGAGTTTTAGAGAAGAAGGCGAACTCTACCTATATCGGTGGGGAAGTGGTTATCTGGAAGGAAGCCAAAGGGGACGTAAAGGTACGAGGATATTTGCCCCTTTCACGTCAATCATTGATCGGGATATCCTCTAGTAGTTCCCCATGATGATGTTCACATATCGGAGCAACACAGTGGACGATATGGATATTGAGGACAGGGATGGAGACGGTGAGGGATCCCCGGTTCGGGCCACGAAACCTCCAAGTTCCTCACTTGTGAACACGAATAAACAGCCGGAAGTCAGGACATTCTTGTATTATGTCGTTGTCGATTCTGGGGAAATCGGGTAAAGGAGTTGGGATGGGTCTGCGGAGAGATGTTGAAGGCGAGCAATGATGGAGAGATCAACATTAGCAATGTATGCAATGTATGTATTTTGAGGTTACACAGTGCTTGCGACAATACCGAACCTGAAATACAGCTGTAGATCAAGTGTGATATGTGCGTGGGTCAGGTTGGACTGATTCCCCAAGGAGTACAACTTGTTCCACACCAGCTGATCCAAATGCTTTCTGGCCACCAAACAGCTTGAGGCAAGGGGTTCATCCTTGATGTCCCCTCAGGATATACTTGTTCAGGTGTTCATTCCAAGAATAGATGACTGCTGTGATCTATGACATATCCCTCATACCATCCAATGACATTGTATAATTTATTCATCACTCCCCTCATACAACTCCTGCCTCTAGCACCAACTAGACTGTCTGTTCATTGTTGATTGGATCCTCATTGCCCACCACATAATGGAAGATACCTGAGAGCCTGAGAACTTCAAGGAGTTTGAGCACCCTGAGATGAATAGGACCAAATGAATTTAGATAAATACCTTAGTAGTTGTACAATATGGGCTGAGTTTTTTTTAGCTATCCAGCAAGGAGATTTTGAGAAAATAGGATTACAAGAACAAATGGAATACATAAACTACAATTCCCTAATGAGGTACATAACCACACTCAAGAATCAACACCTCTCCAGAGTCATAACCAGCAACCAGATATTGACCATCCCACTGTGCATCTGAACACCTTGCAAGTCTCTCAGGCAGTTGGAAAACCACCTTTCCAGTGACTGTATCCTGGACTTCAGGTATAAATGACCTCTCCTTCCTGATACCACCAATAAAATCTAGGCAAGGCCCATTTCTGGATCTGCCTGATAACCGAGTAGGAGATGAGCCTAAGATCCCAAAGTCCCACCCACTAAAACCCAAACCAGTAAACCAACCCCAGACTCTTAGGCCATCAATAACCAGGAGGCTATTTGGTAGTGGGTGCACTCCCCATGCCACTTTCCCCACAATCTCTCCTGTCCACACAGACCAGGCCTGAATGGACCACTGGTATAGGCAGAAAACTGTAGATCCATCACCTGATATCCTGAGGTCTATAACACTATCCCTATGTGTCTGCACTGTTCTGAGGAGTTCTCCCTTCTCAGTGTCCCAGATATAGATTTTCTCATCTGTGCACCAGACAGAGACTAACCTGCCATCAGCCAAGCAAGTATCCACATAATGGGAATCTTTAGCTGGGGTTTGGAAGGATGCCTTGCAGAGGCCAGTTGAGATATCCCAGATCCTTAATATCCCATCTGAGTGGCTTGAAATTGTGATACCATCTTTTGCTTGCAGGGTGATGGACTTGATTGGAGCTGAAGTAAGGGGCATAGGCTTTGGATCAGCTGGAATTTGGCCTATAGGTGAGGCACCAATCTGCCAGAACTCAACTGAGGCTGCAGATGCTGAGATAAGGGAGGAGGGGGAGGAAAATGCAATGGCACTAATACGCATAGCATGGAGAATAATGGTCTGAAGGAGCTGAGGGCCTGAACTGGTAATGTCCCAAATATGGATGGTATTATCAACAGCTAGTCCTACAATCCTGTTATCAGGGGAAAAACAACAGTGCTGAATGTATGCATCATCCACATGGAATTTAGTTATAACCTCTTTGGAATAAGAGTTTTGGACCTCAACAGTTGACCCTTTGCATACAACAAACTTGGTACCATCCAAGGAAAAGGCAATGCAAGAACCAGAATATTCAGGTGCAATTTGTTGACCACTGGTGTCCCACTGCCAAATATTTTTGCCAGATATTGACACTACATGTTTAGGGTCCAAGGGAGAGAAACAAATATACTCCACATGATTCTCCTGCTGTATTATGTGATGGCACTCTCCTGTTGGAACATCCCACAAATGAATTGTTCTGTCATGGGATCCTGAGGCAATTGTGGTGCAGTCTGTTGAGATAGAGACAGAAGAAACCCAATCTGTATGGCCCTTAAAGGTTTTGATAACCCCACCAGTCTGCATATCCCAGAGCTTGACAGTCTTATCATTACCACCACTACCAGATACAAGTGATATCCCATCTGGTGAGAAAACTAGTGACCCCACCCAACCAGTGTGCCCAGAAAGAGTGGTTATCTGGGTGCCTGTGATGGCATTAAGAATGGTGATGTAACCAGAATGTAAACCAACTGCAATGGTGTCTTTCCAGCATGTGAGGGATAATGAGTAATCATCTAATGAAACTACACGGAAACACATTCCCCATCCAGCTGAGATCCCCCTGACCACCTTAATCTCTTGTGAGAACTCTGCACTGTAGTACTGATGGAGCCAGGATGAAGAGGGGGAAATTGGGACAGCAAAAGAATATATGTAGGAGGGTGAGCCACAGATCATGTCAAAGTGTTCCAGGATGAGCCTCTGGCTATCAGTTGTCCACTGGCACATGGCTCCTGTCTAAATAATTGTTAACACAAGCCAAACAAACATTTCTGCACAGCACTTACCAAAGCACACCATTGCTCAATATCATTTATGGCATGAACCCCAGTTCCAAGATTCCCTGTCAGTGCAAGGACCTCAATCCAATAAGGTAAACATGTTGTGAAGAATTGGTTGATTCCCCTCTCCACTTCCTCAATACAGGAGGTACTTCCAGGGATCATCAGAAGGTGCTTTGTCCAGAAACAACATGCATATTTCAGGGCCTCTCCAATGTTGCAGATGTTCCTCTTCAACCTTTTCCTCATCAAGTCAAGGCATGAGAGTAGAATTTGTACATGGTGAACTACAGGGTCCACAAAAAACTGTTTATCTTTGCACCAGAGTGGATCTGTGAGGAAGTCAGGAAATGACTTGTGGAAGGCTTGGATGGGGACTCCTGGGTCCTCAGGGACAAGGAGGAGGGAGTGGAGGGAATAAAGGGTGGTTGAGATGCTGGGGACTCCCAGGAGGTCTGAGAGACCCCTTGCTGAAAGAGGGTTAAGGACAAGTATCACTGCCCCAACCACAGTCCTGAAGCGGGAGTGGACTTCCTCAGTATCCAAATCCATGTCATCAATTGCTTGTTCCATAATCTGGGTGTAGAGCAAACCAATCCCAGATTGTCCTTCATGGGCAGTACTGTGTGTGTGAGAGATGATTCGGTCCAGCTGCTCAGTGGGTGTGTGATTCCTGGATTCCAAAAGTTTGATGATGGTCGAGGCATAGATGAAGAGTCCCGCTGCCTTTTTGCAAAGAATGTTGATGTCGGATGGGCTCGGCCGATCTTGTGTGAAGTCGCAGTCGCTCCGGGTCTTAGCAATGTCGGTCAACCGAGTCCTGAAGAATAGCTTGATATCAGTATCCACCAAGGAACGTTGGACATCATGCAGTCTGAGGACTTCTGTGATGGGCCGGAGTGACTCGAGACGGAACCCGGAGCGGATCCAAGGCTCTGGACGACAGGTGATAAAGAGTTTGACATGTGGGATCTTGTTCACGTAGCGGGAGAGTACAGAAAGAATGGCTGAAGCAGGTTCTTCATCCTTGCACTCATCGAGGGCGTCAATGATGATGAGTGTCCGTATTCGAGAGGCCTTCAATGGGCCAACAACAATCCTCTCCATCTGGGAACAGAGAGATTCCTGTCCGACATCGGGATTGGCCCTCAAGACCTGGATCAACCGCTCTCGAAATGGGAGGTATCGATAGGCAAGTTGGAAAGCGAGAGTCGGAAAGATTACTTGGAGGTTGTTTCTATCCTCGAAGTCTCGCGAGCAGAAGAAACTTGCGCCAAGCTTTCCATCCGCGAAGCTGATCTCGGCGAACGTCTGGGCGATTGTCGACTTTCCGGTCCCCGCAAGGCCATTCAGCCAGAACATCCGGTGGTCCTGTTCGTCCCCCATCCAGCGTTCGAGTTGCAGGAGTATATACGTCCTAGTACCCCTCAGGCACCCCTGCCTGTTCCCGGAACGGTACCCTGCATCAGGGGTGTGACGCATCTTTTCTAGATGATGGCGATCTGCATCTTCCTATTTGCAAATTACTACAAAGAGTGGAACTGTAAGGGATCGAGACTTACAATCTTCTGACAGCGCTCGTCATAGATGTCTTGTTGAAGCGAAGTCTGAGCATACGTTAGCTACAACAAGAGCAAGTCACTCGGAAGAGCGAACCTGATATTCCATCAAGGCATAACGAGTGTCTTGTACTAGACCGTTAAGCTTCTGTGCGTTCTCGGATTTTTTGAGGAAAAGCGCGAGATCCTTCTGGATCGTCATAGAGTCCATATCCTGGGCAATCGCTTCCAGTTTCCTGGCAATCCCCACTCCTCAGACTCAGCTCTTGATTTTGGAGAATGTGGGCTCACCGCTCCAGCTCGTTTGCTCTCTCCTCCTCATTGACGTCACCCGGAGAGATAGGTACGGAGAGCGATTCCGAAAGCATTCTGACCCTTGGAGCCAATGACCCCATGGCATATTCATTCACCTCCGTTTGCTAGAGCGGCCGTAAACACTGGGAATCAAATGTACTGGGAAGGAGGCCATACCTCGCAATTGTCGAGAATAGAACAGAGGGATCTTGCGATGGATTTGAGCGGACCGAAGCCACCTGCAAAGTCTCTCACCCCACGGAACAATTCGACTGTGGCAGACGGAGTAGACTTGGAGTTTGACTTCCTCTCGTCCGATGCGGGACTCGGTTCGAGGGTCTCGCCGGGACGAACAACTTCTGGGCTATAATCTTGAAGGGTAGAGTTGTCTGAATTTTCAGAAAAAACAATCAGAGATAGTAGCCGAAACGACCATGTTCACGTACTGTAGGGCTCCACGCCATGCGAGATGGATGGAGCGGATGGAGGTGGATGGACCCCCTCGAGTTCCCCGCTGCGACAACTTCCCACCGCAACCTCGACGTCCGGGTGTGGGTGCGAATCCCTCTGGCTGGCTTCCCCTCCGCCGATGTCTGCATCCCCCTCTTCTTGACCGTTATCACTTCCACGCGCTGGCACGGATTTTGGCCCATCTGGCTGGGGGGGTTGACCCGTCAAAACAACTCGCTCTCCAAGTGTGTCGGCCCTATCCCCTTCTCGGCCGTGACTTTTGTCCGCTATAACGGAAGGTTCTGGTTGCGGGAGCGAGCCCGTTGAGTCAGCCCTCTCCTCACCGCTAGCCCCCGTTCCGTCCGGCTTGCGGTCCCTCCCCATCAGTCGCTGCTTGAGTTTGTTCTTCGTTTTAAAGAGTGAAGCTCGTACGTTGTCCATGTCGCGGTTGGATAGGTCTGCGCAGATGGTTGTGCGATAGTGGGCGATTGGCCTCGTGGCTTTGACGCTCAACGCGGGTGCAATGCGTAATCCCTTTCGAACCTTCTCTCAAGGCGTCGCTGAGAGCCTCGAATGGACGTTTCTCACCATCTTGGGCAGAACAAACGTCTTCGACAAATTCTGCACTCCTTCCATGACGTATCAAGATAATGGTTTCATCAGGTCGCCTGCACCGCTCCGAGACTACATTCGCCCGAAGGATCCTGTGAGTTGTCTCCGCTCCTCTAAAGCAGTGTTTGTATAACCTCGATTGCTACATTAAGACGACCAGCCTGACGCCGCAGAGGCTGTACCCCGTACAATCAATCTAGTCCCCGAGAAAGGTGGCCGATTTCTGGTCTGCCAATGTTATCGCGTCCCTGGCGGGATATACCCTTCCAAGGGAAGGGCATTCGCCGTCTCGAGGGGGTCCCCGGAATCGCATCCTCTTTTGACTGGGTCGATCACCCAGTTCGGATCCATTTCTCCCTTGTCCATCTGTTTCTTTCGACGAAGACAGGTTGAACGATGCACGCGCTCACATTAAACGAGCCAAGTCGCACGCAGGCAATGATCCATGCTACCTCCCTAACCGACGTTCCCATTCTTCGACTTGTCAGCTACTTGCCTTCGACCGTACATTGAAACCTGCAGTTTTCTTCGTGCGACCCGAGACCGTGATCAGACCGAATTTTATTTTCCGAGATTTGAAGTTTGTGCCTTCGCATCGTATCCAAGAGACAAACGGACGAGACTGATAGCATTCGGTTCGCCAGTAACATGAGAAATCCAAGGACGTCCTTTCTGATAAAACGCAAACCCCTCAGACCAACTCCAGAAATCCGAGGATCCCGCCAGAACAACCCGGAATCCGAACGTCTCAGAGAACACTTTGAACCCTTCATACGTTCATTGCCCGCTTCTTCCTCTACTCCACGTACCGCGCAACACACCCACTCTAATCTAATAACCGCGTCCGCCTCAGATGCTCTCTCCCGGAGCGTTCCCGGTTTCAACAAGTACAACCCCCTCTCTCGTAGTCGGGCTGGACGCGATAAGCCAAACCGAGACGAGATGCCGGAATACCGGAGTCGAATAGACGTTTTATTGTCAGAGAGTGGCAGTGTTAACGTGGATAATCTTCTCAGGATCAGAAGTCCGGGGGGGATCACCTCACTATAGCACTTACCAGGTCAGCCCGATTGACGATTCATCGCGCATACAGTCGCTAACCTTCCCACAGTAATCCGGAACCCACACGGATACCACTTGAAATCCGAGCGATGCTCGACGTGTCGCCACACCCTTATCAAACCCGAGCAGAAACCCAATCCGTGCGGTTCGAGGTCAGGATCGGCACTACGAGTTACCTCTCATCCATGACATCTCCCTTCCATTCCTCACCGACCCCATTGCTGTGGCGTACACGGCGAAACATTCCATTCCGGTCCAACATATGAGTCCGGTACAAGTCCTCAATCGGAGAAGCGACGTCCGTCATTCGCGGTCGCACCACCGATGTCTACGTTCAGCGTTGCCACGTTCGCCGAGGCTTGGGAATGTGGTGATGGCGGTGGGGACGCTATGATTGAAGACGAGTACGCAGACCCAGCCGAGGACCAGAGATTCGTTTGCACTTCGAGTAGGACTCCCCCTTGTCGAAGTGGAAAGGTAAAGTCTTGGAGAGGAAGGACAACACTGCCTATACCGGCGGAGAAGTGGCTGCCGGGAATGAATCCAAATGGGGTGTAAAGGTACGAGGACATTTGCCCCTTGCACGTTGGTTGCTGATCGGCATGCCCTCTAGTTTCTCATGATAGCGACGTTCACATATCCGAACGATACGGTATGCGATATGGATATCGGGGAGGAAGATGGGAGCGGTGAGGGGTCCCCGGTTCGAGCCACGAATCCCCCGAATTTCTCACTTGTGAATGCGAGTGGACAACCGGAGGTCATGACGTTCTCGTATTATGTCGTTGTCGTTTTGGGGAAAATTGGGCAGGAGAATGGGGAGGAGTCTGCGGATGAGAGACATTGAGGGCGAGCGACAGCGGAGAGGTTAGCCTCATCTGTATGTACGATGTCTGTATTTTGAGGCTACTACACGACTACACGACACTTGCGCCGACACCGAACCTCAGGACGTGCAACCCGATCATCAGGATGTTTTAACTCGTTCCGCACCAAACGATCTGAACGCTTCCTGGCCATCAAACGACTCGAAGTTAAGGATCTATCCTCAATAATGTACCCTCAGGATACGCTCGTTCAGGGGTCTATGTCAAGAATAAATGATTGCCGTGATCTCTCGAGGCAGTTCCGCTCTACACAATAAACGAAGATGGGGGAGCTGCCTTACCAATAGCTTCTACTGAGCGAAGACGATGTCTTCTACCAAAATTCCAGATGCTGCAATCATCGCGTACGAGAGATCCCATGGAATTCCAAAATTTCACCACGTTCATTCCCGCGCCTAAGACCACGTCAGACACAAGAATTGACACTGCAGTCGGGAGATTCCCGATTGACGCAGCGGTGGGACCCCATACCCCCCAGGAGGATCTGTGCGGGACGTTTCATCAGGCCTTGGTTGTAAAAACGGAGAATCGGGGGATTACCGATTACCGGTTACCCTTCGATAGATCGGCAGACGTCACGACATTCCTATGTATGACCGCCACGCAAGGCCTGTACATTAGATGCGATTGAACACAAGGAGACCTGCACTGACTAGTTATGTGTACATGCATGTAATAGATTCAGAACACCACAGAAGTTCATGACCAGAGAGTCCTCTATGCACTGATATACACAAAAGATTCGAATTAGCACGGTTGCTCTGAGCCGCGAGCGCGAGGCAATCGAGGTGTAAATTCAAACTCTATCTTCTTCATTCGGTGGGGCGGGATCTTCCGAGATTTCGTCCGATTCTCCAGGCACCCGTGAGGCGAAACGAATGCTCCCATCCCCCGCAAGCCTTCCCGAGCTTGGATCGTTCATGGTTTCGAGAGACCACTGCCCATTCGGCTCGGCGGCAGCTTTCTTTAAAGAGAGCATGAGGCGTGACGCCATGACCGAGATAATAATTGTGTTTGCCCTGTGGAACCAAAGTTTTTATCTCGGCCACTCGAAGGTCGCTTCGACAACGAGGAGAGAGAACTTACACTCCAGGCAAGAGCCGAATTTCCTCCTGAACATATGCACGCGGTAAGTACAATAAAATTAACCTGGGTGTATCATGCACCACCTACCGGGGCGAGGAGCAAGAAAAACTGGGACAACACCTGAGCGTAAAACACGAGCGTGAAGTGTAGAGTAGCGTCTCGCAGAATAGTATCCAAGAGGCACGGAATGCCCGGATGTCTGTATGCCCCAGATCTCTTGGCTGTGTATAAAATGATCAGGAACGTGAGAACATCTATGATGGCATGGCGTAGGGAAGTGCAGAATGCAAGGCCGCGTCAGAATTCCCGGTTTGAAACTATACTGGAGGCTGGAGGACGAGGACGTACCGAAAATAATCGCTATAGAAGTGTAGATGAGATCTCCAGATCTCCACTGTTTGAACGCACAAATGGTGAACGTGTCTAAATTTATCTCTGACAATGATCGTACTTGGGACTGATAAGGGTCTACACACGGATAAACGAGCGGTTGAGGAACTCACATGGACGCAGTGCAATCCGGATCATGCAAAAAATTCCAAAGGAGAACTGCGCGGTGATGAAAAGGGCAAATGTGCCACCGAGCAGCTTGTTCTTCCCGGTTATGGCGTATATCCTAGGGTCATAATTTCAACATGGATTTGTCTCGATCCGGAGGGAATGACCAGACCTTAACGCGACCAATACCTGAGCAAAAACAGTAATGATGATTGAGTGAAATACCATGAACCATTTAGTAGCTTGGCAGCTATCGGGTTATCGAACGGGGTGAGGATCGACGGCGGGGGTACAAAATTAAAAGGGAGTGGAAACGCACAACTGTAGGATTTCTCGTGAGTATGGTACCGCCGTTGCATCGTGGATAGGACTCACAGACTTCGTGTAATGAAACATAACGATGTGGATCCAGATGAAATGTAAGACGGGGGTGTACCTATTCTGCAGCAACGTCAACTCTGTCACAATCTGAGACACTTTGGACGGAGTACAGCAATGAACAACACAAATACTGTCGAACAATCAAGTGAGCGATTGTACATTTCAAAGGGGTGGAGGTGTGCTCACTCCAGGACCTCCTGCCGGGCCAAGCGTACTTTATCTGTGCGATGGTCAGAACCAGCTGATGCATGATCCTTCGATCGAAGGACATGGAGTACGGACCTCATCTCCAAGAGTCAAGAGGTAGTCGTAGATCCACAGATAGTGCACGCCAGTAACGAACAACTGCGTAAGGTTGTGCGGGAGTTAAACTCTCCGCACGAGTTTAAGATTTGAAAACTACCTTGGCCATGAACCTAAAGGGATTCATGGTGCTGAGGATTTTAAGAGCGTGAGGAGCGAAGGGGGGAAAACGTACGTCTGTTCTCCAATCTGGACTAACGTCGTCAAATCCATTCCATCCATCTCAGTTGGCCAACCCCGACAAATGTCGAATGTTTCCAAGAGTCAAGAATCTCCCACCTTGAAATTATGGAAAGATAAGGAAGAAAAGGAATGTAAACTGTCAAGCGGTCTCTGTGCGTGGTCTGTGTATTGAAAGGAACGAAAGGATAATGACGATGGGGAACGGCGGGACCGCGGCCTATTAAGGGGTTCCGAAAGGGTAATTGGAAACCATCGATTCACAGCCCGTTGCAGCGATAGACCGCTTTTTTGGAAAACAGAGACTTCTACTCTGATGCGTAAGCAGGAGTTTTGGGTGAACACCCGGAACGGAGATCAGGCAAAGCTGATAGGCGCGGATCACTACCAGCCATCCCAATGATTTCCGTGTTTACGGTGAGGCCGCATGGGAGATGTGAAAAAACAATGCAAGACATCAACGATGGCAATAAGTGACAAAGTGAGGTACGGGGTGCGTGAGATCGGCCAGAATGGGATAGCAACAGCGATGAGGAATGGTATGATCGGGACTACAGGATGATGTCAGATGCCCTCATCTGGGTCACCGGCACGGGCAACGCCCAAAACCAAGGCTGGGGGGTTTAGATGTAGGAGGTTGCATCATTTCCAGGAACTTACCACTGATGCCCAATTTACGGGACCTAACCAGATTGTACTTTGCCCTTCGATAGTTGCCTCTTTGGAACTCGAACGCGCTGTCAGGGAGGCTCATCGCAAAGTGAGAGGTGTGCCGAAGTCGCTTGGGGACTGGTGCCGAGGGCACTGGTTCTAGCTCTGACACCTATGTCATGGTTATGTCCTGGTGTCCTGCCGACTCGAGCGCCCTCTTCGGCTTCCCGGACTGTGATTTGCTGATTTTGGGGTAAATTCGGGGAAAGGGTTCCTCCACACGACCTGTGGCCAGCCGCTTTGATGAAACCCCGACCATCTTCCTCAAACGATCCCACGAGGTGTTGAACATATAGGCGGTATGAAATCTGCACAAGTGATGTTCTAGTGTTCCGCGACGTGGTTTGGCCCCCTAGCTAGCAACTCCGTCTTTGAAAAATCTAAATTTCGTATCGATGAAATTCGGTTTGTTCACCACGGTTTGAACTTATTTTTCTGTACCAGGTTTATCAGACCCTTGAGCAAAGATAATGGTAATATGCGTGTACATCGAAAATGTCTTGGGCGACAATATATCTGTACGGCATGTACTCATTAAGGTTTATGTGGGCTGATACGGTAGTAGAGGTCTTGGAGTGAATCTCCCAGTCCCAATACAATAGACAACGCGTACCTGATACCCTTTTGCTGAGAACACCGAAGGCACACCATCCAGTAACTCTCTTCAGGTAATACGGCACTAATGATCTCGTCTGTCTCGTGCGCAGCCATCGGTACTCGTCAGCAAAGATTCCCCAAGGGACAAACAGACCCACCGGCGAAGCCACAGTCCAGGTCGATGTCACAAGTCGTGTACGATTCATTCAGAAACATTTACGCAGGTTCACTCAGATCGGCTTGCTTGAGATCGTCCGTGAGCCCATATACATCTACGAGACGCAAGGCCACGGAAACTCACCGAACTTTGGAGCACGGAACGGGGCCGACCTCTCATCCGGACTCGGGATCTTGTAAAACTCTCTTTGTTTTTTTTGCACGCTTATGAGTCGTTTGAACTACGCGTCCCCGGTGGTTAGCCAGTTGTGAAGCCACACAACCCTCGGCACAAACCCTTTCAGCTCCTGTAACTTGAGAAAAAACGGTGGTTTCTCAGCGGGCATGGAAACCGTCAACATATGCCTGCGTTTTGAAACGAGTTGTGTCGAGTCTGTTGAGAAATCTCGCGGTTTATTGGAGGTCGGGTGTCGAACGTGTTTTGATATCTTTTCGACGAGGTCATTCTGACGGAAGTACCGATTCTTGTATTCAGGAGTGGGTGGGGCGTCCGGAAGGAGCGTATGGACGGAGGTGGAGAAGGTGGAGGTACGGGCCGAGTCGGAAGTCTCGCCGCCCTTAGCCGCCCGCATCTCAATCTCAAGCCGCTCGCGCAAACCGAAGAATATGGTGACTTAAACCAAGATCCTCAGACTTCGGACTCCTGGGGGACGGAAAAACGAACGCGTTTCTGGATATTCTCACCGTGTATGTTGTACTACACCCCTGGTTCTACTGATGTGCGAGCGTTCGCGTACCTAAAGATAGACCAGCGGCTCTTGTTGGGTGGTTTGACCCGGCTCGGCAGTACCGCTTGAATGTGGGGTGGGTCAGCGCTCAGCTGGTCAAAATGAAACCCCAAACTGGGATCGCATAGCGGGGAAGCTTCTGCTGTTAAGTAAAACTCCACTGCCCAATTGGGGGAGGGCTTCTTTCTGTTTCCCTTCTCTTCCCACTCCTCGACGACATGTCCACCTCCGAGCGCAAAGAGTCACCAGATGTCGAAAAGAGGGAATACGGGGGCGAGAAGAATGCGACTGCTGTCTACAATCCTGATGTGGACGTGTCAGGCGTCGACGAGGCCAAGCTCGTCCGAAAGATTGACTGGCGCCTCCTCCCCTGGTTGTCGTTCTTGTACCTTCTGAGTTTCCTAGACCGCACGAGCATCGGGAATGCCAGGGTACGTTGATCGATCCCTTCCCCTTTTGTCAGATTTGACGTGCACGTTCAACAGCTCTACCATCTGACGGACGACCTACACCTCAGCGATAAACAATATCTGTTATGCCTGACGATATTTTACTTCTCCTACGCCTTCTTTGAGGTACATCTCCCGTCTCTTTGTGGGAGTCCATTGAGTTCTGAACGCGGTTTGACAGGTCCCAAGTAACGTGTTCCTCAAGCGGCTGCGTCCTAGCATCTGGCTCTCCTTGCTCATGCTATTGTGGGGTATTATCATGGTGGGTTCGACCGCTTCCCCCTACCCTGAGCGGTATTGATGATCTCTTCAGACTTGCCAAGGTCTCGTGAGCAACTACGGACAGCTCCTCGGTAACTTTCATCGCACCCGTACTGTGTCGCGTTCGTGACGCTCCCTCCAGGCATGAGGTGGCTCTTGGGGGTATTCGAGGCGGGGCTATTCCCCGGGGTGAATTACTACCTCTCATGGTGCGTTCCAATCATTTCTCAAACCTCAAACTCAACCCCGGTTTAGTTGGTACAAACGTTCAGAATTTGGTATCCGCGCGGCACTTTTCTTTTCGGCGGCCTCGATCTCAGGTGCATTTGGCGGTCTGCTTGCTGTACGTAGAATCCGCCTTTTCGAGAACCTCTCTTGACTTGATGCCCCAAAAAGGCCGCGATATCGAAAATGGACGGGATCGGTGGGAAACCCGGCTGGGCGTGGATTTTCATTTTGGAAGGTTTGGCGACGGTTGTTGCAGGGTTCCTATCTTTCTGGATCATCCAGGACTTCCCCGACAATGCAAAATTCCTCACCGACGCTGAGCGAACTGTTGTTGTCCGTCGGTTGCAAAGTGATGACCAATACAGCGCGGCGGGAGAAAAACTCCGGATGAAGTATATCTGGCAGAGCTTATCCGACTGGAGGACCTATCTCACAAGTAAGCGATTCTTTGTTTTTTTCCAACCTCTTTGATTGATCGAATTCTCTCTATTAGTGCTGATGTATGCCGGAAGCGACGGCCCTCTATATGCGTTTTCATTGTTCCTCCCCACCATCATCAACCAGGTACCATCTGAAATTACGAATTCAGCGTCGGGTTGAGCATTCATGCCTAAGTGTAGCTTGGATACAGTGCCACTCCCGCCAACCTACTCACTGTCCCCGTCTACGTCCTCGCTTGTATCGTAACTTGCGCCGTCGGATTCTACGGTGATCGCAAGGGGGGACGTGGTTTCCTCAACATGTGTGTATTCTCGCTCTCATATCGAAGCCTGGTTGATTCAAGTTGCCTAGTATTTTCCTTTGTATAGGTGGGCACAGCCTAAAGTGGCGTGGGCGGGAAGAACTGACGAATCGCAGCTGCCGCTGGGTATATCATCTTGATTTCATCTAGAACACCCGCGTTATCGTACGTTGCCGTGTACCTTGCCGCATGGTAAGTACAATCGGTGTCCTAGGGAGACGTTTACTGACGAACCCACCACCGTTTCCAGTGGAATTTACCCGGTTATCGGTGAGTATCCAATACCCCCGCATTTTACGTGTCTTATCAGCGCGTCCGGTCCCAGCCAATACAATGTGAGTTCTCTATGGCCCGAGTGATTCCTCCTATCTGACGGTTCGAAGTGCATGGGTCTCAAACAACGTTGAAGGGTCCTACAAACGTAGTGTATCCCTTGCGATGACCATCGGTTTGTGCGTCTGTTTTTCCATCTGGTGGTCCCTACATAAAATAACGATTCTCCTGACGCATAGCGGTAACATCAATGGCGCTGTCAGTTCGAACGTGGTATGCTATAACCCTCCTACAAGATTGCTTATTTCCTCACGATTGACTCTCCGCAGTACCGTGCTCGGGACAGACCGTGGTATACTTTAGGCCACGGAATCGTACTCGTATATATCGGGCTAGGCGTACTGGCTTCCGCGGTATACTACCTCACACTGAGGACCGAAAACGCACGACGTGACCGAGGAATAAGGGATGAAATCATCGATGGTGTCAACGACAACGGTATGTTTACGTACTGCTACGCCTGGTCCCGGCCATCGGCTGATCTCCTGCTGTGATGTAGGCGACCCCGAGACTGTTGAGAAAATGGCAAGGCTCAACGGAAGGTTCGCGACCGTCGAGGACGCGAAGAGGGAAAAAGGAGACAACTGGAGCGGGTACCGATATGTTTTGTAGGACTAACGCGTAAGCAGGGATCTCGGGTGAGCACGCGGATCAACAAAGCTGATAGGCGCGGATCACTACCAGCCGTTACTCCATGTTCGTGCCTGCGTCCAACGACGCCTCACGCTGATGAACCAACACGATGGCGTGATCAACGTCTCCATATCAGACTCTGGAGGTGTATGGAAGGTGTAGAGAAGTTGTAAGACCTCCGTCTTCATATGTTACAGTATGAACAAAAGGAATCCTGTTCTGCGGCGCTCCTCAAAAAGCAGTCTATTGGTTTGTAACGGGCTGCAATGCAAGTTCTCTATGTCAATGCGGTCTCTGTGGGCGTGGTTGGTCGCTGGGCGTGAGCGTCGTTGCCCGGACCTGGAATCGATCCATGTTCTGGAGAGAATCCAGTCCATGTTTCGAGCTAGAAGTAAGCTCGTGGAGTGTACTCGAGTGAATCGAGGATCGAGAACAGGCGGTCCGTGCACCTGAAATTCATTATTCGGTCCGGAAGCCTAAGTGCCCCGGGTCTGTCCACTTGGCGCTTAGCGGGCGAAGACAGCCGTTGTGCAGAGGGTTCAGACTAAGCATTGCCCGACAAGTTCGCCAGCGGAATACAAAAAAAAAAGAAATTGTGCAGAGAAGGGAGAAGTTCGGACTGAGGATCAGGCCGATCACACAGCTTTGGTTCCTTGGCATTATCTGCTGCGAGTCTTCCTTGGACCTTCCTTGCCACGCAGCTCTGGACGCTACCGAACCCCGGTTCACTCAAGCGACGGCCGTCCTCGATCCGCCACTCGAGGATAACCGTAGAGGATCATCGATCACCGGCCATCGAGAATGTCCATCCGTGGGAAGTACGGTGCTCTCTTCGACCAGGACGATCCTCATGGGGCGGTATCCACCAATCCACCGTCTTTTATGCCCTCTAGGAATGCCCCGCCCCGCGGTCCCAGGCCACGAACGTTTGAGCGGGACGTCCCACTACAAACCGACGACAAACCGCCCACAAGTGCGGTATCTTCTCAAAGAGAGGGATCTAGGTTTGATTACAAACAACCCGGCGCATATCTGTCACCAGAAGTGGATCACATCCTCTCACTATTCAAGAATAAGCGTGGATTCGAGCAACTCATAAGGCTGGAACTTACTCAAGTCCGGAGTTATGCAGATATCCTTGATGCGGTTCGGTATTCCATAAAACCTGCATTCCAGTCGTTCTAACCCTTTGGTCAGTCTCTCGACAAGCGTATACTCCACGACAAAACGCGTACACAGCAGTTAAAGGGCTTGCAGAAGCTTTGCGGGACCTTTGGCGTCCTTCCATCATCGTTCATCCTCGCAGACACATTTGACGAACATGGCTTGACGCCATTTGCCACAGGCGGTTTCTCACGCGTGTGCCGGACGATCTTCAAAGGACGCCCTATTGCCGTAAAATATCTCGTGGTCAACGCCTCCGACAAGAAAACCCTTCAAAAGATGCGCAGAGTAGGTGGCTCAGCCCAGGGACACAGAAATGATTACTCACGCCGGGATTAAAGTTGCTTGCTAGAGAGGTTGTTGGGTGGAAGTGGCTCAGACACGAAAACATCTTACCCTTTGTAGGGGTAACTCAGGGGCTCGCGATTGTTTCGGACCTAATGGAGCATGGAAACATCATAGAGTTCATCACAAACCACCCACGTCACAACCGTCTTCACCTTGTGAGCAATACCGTGACATACAGTATCCTGGTCTAAACGTTGGGGTTCAGCTCATGGGCACGGCAACAGGGTTGGAATACCTGCACCATCGCGGCATTGTCCACGGGGACCTCAAAGGGGTGAGTAAATATACCCGGGCTAAGGCTGGGCCTAATCTGATCACATGAAGGCAAATATCCTGATAGATTCCGAGTACTCTGCCCGCTTGGCTGACTTTGGGCTTGCCATGATCATCGACGAGTCAACTGTCAAGTCCTCCACCGGCGGTCATGAGATACGGGGTACAACTCGGTGGATGGCACCAGAAATGTTACTCCCAGAAGAGTACGGGTTCTCTGGCGTACATCTGAGGCGGCTTCCATCCACAAGCACGGACATCTATGCGCTAGGAATGTCCATCCTCGAGGTGCGCATGTCCACAGCACAACTCTTGAACGTTGAACATTAATAATATCTCTGATAGGTATTAACTGGAAGACGGCCTTTTGATGATATAAAAAAAGAAGCGACTGTTATGCTCAAAGTCATGGTAGGGGAAAAACCTAGCCGACCCCCCTCGGCATTTTCAGATGCATTATGGAATCTTTTGTCAGAAGCTTGGGACGCAGAACACGCGTTGCAGCCTTCAAAACGACCGCCCATCCAAACGATCTTGAACCAACTCCGGGAAGATATGGACAAGTGGGAACAATTTATCGTCCTACCATCCGCAGAGCGAGGGGATGAAAGTTGTATGTCTTCAACGCACTCAGGAATGTGCCGAGGACAATTCTCACACACTCCATCGTACAGGGATATCAAGGAGCTCCGAGTGGGTAGGATACGATGGTAAACCTATAGCTTGATGGAATAGGTTTCCCGTTCACTGACGTGGTGATCCCAGAGGCAGCACCAAGTATCGGGCCGGCCTCAGGACCCCGACCCGGCAGTAAAGCGGTACCCGACATTCAAACGACCGCGGATGGAGATCAACTGCCTTTTGAATTTCCTCCCAAGATCAGAGGACGGTCTCGCAAGAGGAAAGACAGGGCGCATCATCCGTCTCCCCCTGAACCCGAACCTGAATCCCCCTCCCCTTCGTTGATCGTGCATGTCGGGAAAGATGCTGAGGAAGGCAACGAGAGAGGTCCCGTTGCCGTGGGGAATCCTGTCATTGACCAGATCCGGAGATCCGTCGGTACCGTAGGAGGTATTGTCCGAGCTTCGGCGCAGAAGAAGATGGGCGCGAACACCCTGAGCAGGGAACGTTGGGTGAGCGGTGAATTCAAGGGGTTTATCTCGAAACCAGGTCAGATAACATATAATCCTTACGAGCAGCAGAACCTATACCACCCCTCGACGCTCCCACCGTACAAGATATCCCCGCCACGCAACCCCGCGGGCTCCTCGACATTCTCACCATATGGCCCCTCGGACCTTTCGACGTACCCAGTTTACATCTCCGACTATTTTTACCAGGGTGGGTACGCCACGAACACGTACCATACCGGAAAGTACAGATACAGTGGTATACATTAGATTTGAAGCCCAGTATACCCCGAGGTCCTTGGTCTTCACGATTGAAAGACGAAACTTTAAACTTCGTCTGATTCCCGATCCTGGAGCCCTTTACCCTGTTTATATATGTGACATTCCTCTCGTTTTCGGTGTACCATCGCTCTATTTTTCCGAGTTTTCGGCCCAGGTCCCGGCGGTTCACACCCCCCCCCCTCTCTTATCACGCCCCCATTGTAACGTCGATGTCGACATGTACTGAAATCGTTGTTTCGACCGATACTTACTAGGGGTCCCATCTACCCATAGGATATTCTAGCTAGGCTCAAGTAATCCTTTGTTTGAAACAGGCGCACTCATTTCGTGAGGATTAGAGGATGCAAATCCGGTGCGGCCTATACACGTAAGGACTCGAGGTAATACTAAGAACTCATTCCCACGGGTGCTCAGTCTCCCCCGCCGTTTTTACTTCTGCGTTCCCCTGTGAAGTTGGTCCCAGTAAACATGCCCAGTCGTCTCTAGAAAAAGATGAGAACTATTGTTCTGCGAGTAAAGAAGAGAAGGGCGACTGACCTTGGCTATGCAGCCCATTCTCACCACCGGCGCCGGATCGTAATTACACCGGTCTTGGTACATCTCTTCACGTCCTAAATGATATCATCACCCTCTTTTGCGCCTTCAAACTGTGGCATTAGGATAGAGCCTTCCTTGCCAATACATCTAAATGTACAAATAACAGTGATGAGCACGGACGCTACCGATGATCTCCCGACGCCCTTGCCCATCACATCCGAGGCGTCTCACCGCCGTGGGCGTTGGGAACAGGAAATGAAGCTCGAAACAAACCGCAACTTCTTCTAGTCAAACCTGGTAATACATGTTCAATGGACTGCGCCCTGCGGGCCTCCGGGGAGAGTACGTGCACATCAGGCGAACGGCGGGCTGGCTTTTTTTCAAAAAGTGCCGAGCCTCCAATCCGCAGAGGGAGCCCTGGGCGTTTGTATTTCACCTACTTCGGTATACCCGTTCGTGTGCTGCGATGCATTGCATGTCAAATGTAGATCGGATGACCAAGCACGAGCACATCGATGAATCCACATCAGAGTCATCCAAGCCTCGACCGTCACTGGTACGGGCTGCGCTTGCACTGCTTTCGCATTTGAGCATCTAAACATAGGCGGGCGCTCGCCGGTGCTTGTATTCACACTGGGAGGACTGCGGGGGCCTATTGCATCCGGTGCCGAGAAGCCGTTGGGCTGCGCAATCCTCCGAACTATCAGATATAAGATCGTCCTCACCCCCGAAGATCATCCTCTTCAACACTCGCATACCAACTCATACCAAGCACCACCAGCGGCATGATCATACCTAGTCAACCCCCTTCGTCCTACGGTGAAGATCAAGACCCAACTCTCCCACCTCCCTATCAAGAACGCGGCCCCGCTTCCCAACTTCTCCCCAGCGAACGCCCTACAACTTCTCCCTATGCTCCTTCCATTTCCTTAAGGTCCAATCCTCCCCGCGAGAGGGAAAAGGAACTCCCCCCTCACCCGACTCCTCCAGGTGAAAACTCCCCCATCGGGTTCCCCGAACCTCGCACCCCGACCGCAAGGACCAACTCGAATACATTTCCTTCCCCATTCAAGGGGGGAGAAGGTCCTGCTCAACGCGCTTTCGAGATGTTTTCTTCGATGGTCTGGGGGACTCCATCCACCGCGTCCATTTCGCGGTCGCCCAACCTGGCCTCGACTTCTACACCCCAAGATCCGCTGAACCCAGCCCCATTGGCATTCACCCGCCCAACGCCTAAGAACTATGCATACTTACCCTTCCAACCCATGACTATGCTCGGAATCAGTTCTAACCTGGCCGACGGCTTCCCTTTGATTCCTCCCCCAATCAACTCTGAAGACGAAAGCAAGACCAACACGCAACACCCTTTCGTTTCTCACGATGTCACGGAGGATGACTGGTTAAAGTGAGTGTGATCCACCCTATTCTATCCTTCGTACAATCCTGACGGTTATTCTTGTCTCCGCAGACTCTTGGCTGATATCAAAACCGTCGCTTCAGCTCCAAACCAAACTCAGAAATCATTCTTGGCGAGGAGTACGTCTTCCATCCTTGACCATCTAAACTCATCAATCGCAAAGTCTAACCGTCCCCCGTCAGTGTTCCTCGGTGAAATAAACGAACGAGACCAACGGAAACGTGCCGTTCATTTCCTTAATTCATGGAACCACGTAAGTTTATCTTTCCTGCAGTTTGGTGAAATCGTTTACTGAATTTCGCGTTAGTATTTCTTCCAACCTCGACGCATGACCGTTGTCCTTGCTCGTGGTCGAAGGATCTTCAACGGGTCCGGCGGCAATCACCACCACGGCCACCACCACGACCACCACCACGACCACCACCACAGACGACACAGCATCGGTCACGACCGAGGAAGAGACACCGACCCGACGCGGAGGGGAGGTCACCAGAACCGACACCGCTCATATTCGACTGATTCTTCCTCTTCCGATTCTTCAACATCCTCCTCCTCTTCCATTCGCTCAACCACCTCAGAGCCCCCCGAGATGCCCGTCCCCCATACCCATGAACCTCAGCACGAGGGGGACGTTAAGAAGGGTGTTTTAAACGAGGACGAGCCACGATCGGGAGCTCACGGCGACTACTGGACCACCTATGGTCTTCGAAGTGGTCTCGGAGGTCCAATTCCCGGACTTGACAGGGGCGGGAGATGGGGCGGGGGGTGGAATGGTGGTCGTGGACGGTATGATCCGCGCACTCCAGGTCCAAGCGCGGCGCCGCCAGTCCCGGGTCTCGGCGGTGGGTTGGGGTGCGGAGAACCCCGGTCATCCCCCACATATCACGAGAGGAAGAAAGGATGGGATTGGGAGGCATGGGAGGCAGGGAAACGGGAATGGGATGCTGCGAAGCTAGCGCAGGATGCGCAGAAACGAGCATGGAAAGTTGAGAAGAAATCGTGGAAGACCGAGAGGCGGGGGATGAAGTATGAGCGTAGGCGGATGAAGCGAGCGGCCAAGCACGAGAGGCGGCAGCGCAAAGGGGAAGCGAGGGCTATGAGACACCACGGAGAGGGGTGTCACAAGGGAGACCAGCCCTGGAAATTGATCATCTCTTTCCATGGTGCGCGCAGTGAAACCGCACCATCATAGGTGGTCAAAGGGACCCGCACTCCGACGTTTGGATTATTAAACTGATTATCATTCGGTCATAGTTATTGGCTTATCCTGTATAACATTTGAGTATCGTAATATGGATCCTAGGCAAAAATCTTATGCCGTACGTCCTCTTGGCTCCTCATCCACCATGACACGCGCGGGCGGTTGGAACTATGTTCTTCGAAAAACAAGTAAAAGGGTTCGAGCTAGTCAGACTAGGATGTTGTAAGGGACCGACCCACCATGGAAGAATCGAAACCAATCATGTGGACCTCTCCGAGGACTCGGAACGTGACCTCTTCGACGGTCGCGGACTGTCCCCATCTGAAGACGTGGCGCTGGAGGAAGAGGAACGAGTGGTGATGGGAGGAGGACGCTTGCCTCGGTTCTTAAATCTATCGTCGAAGTTGCGTTTCCTGAGTGCGGAGGGGCGCCAGACCGAAGTAAGTGTAAGAGTCAGCATACCATCACCTATAGTCGTGGAAGGTTCGAGAATACGTGCGCACGCACCTTTGTAGGATTTCCTCCTGTTTCTTCTTCTCGAGGCCGTCCTGTCAACATGATATCGTGAGTTGCCGGCCCTTTCGATGGATCGCATGTTAGGGTGAGGGTATCAAGAAACGCACCCGATTGAGCTTGTTGAACCGTTCGAGGAAAAATCCGTCGTTCGAGAACACGTTCACTTTCGGAATCTTAGGTTTGAGAGTGGTCATAGGAAGAGAATGGGAAAACGAAACTGTTGTTGTGGGTGGATAACCTGGAGTGGAGTATCCGGTAGGGTGAGCGGAGAGAGAAGGTGCGGTCGACATGGTGGTTGGTGGTGGTGGGAGGGTTTGAGTGGGTAAAACTTTTGTGAAGGAACCTTCTCGACTTCCATCTCCCGATCCCGAGTTCCCACGGTCCACGGAGCAAGGGAAAACAAATTCGGAGCGAAGGTTCGCCAAAGTGCCCGCCACGACCGCAGAAGGGACAAACGACGATAGCCTCGCACGGAACCAGGCCTCCAAAATCACGTTGGCTCCAACGATACTCGGACTTCCCTCTTTGCCTTGAGGACGAAACTTGCTCAAGCAAGTGACTCGGGGCACGCACAGAATATACATACTTACTATCGCGGTAATGCTTGTTTCAAATCCAAAGACCTAGCTCACCCAAAAATGGTATATATGAGGGTATCCCTCATGGCAGTGTCAAGCTTGCCTATTCCGAAATCTTTCTCATGTTAAATCTGATTTACTTAGAATTTTCGTGTGGCCAGTGTTCCAAGTGCGACCGCGGTGTGCCGGCGTGCGAGCCGACTCGCGGAAATTAGATAAGCAACGCGTATTACCAAAAAAGGAACTACGTTTGCTGACTAATCTACAACTTTGGGACCCCTCCTCCATCTA
>Ga0307513_10002277_pt1 | contig 26785 bp, 26 predicted proteins | sample 15_EM_MG_FD_202174 | JGI IMG/M metagenome (GOLD analysis project Ga0307513, IMG submission 202174) | Populus trichocarpa ectomycorrhiza microbial communities from riparian zone in the Pacific Northwest, United States - 15_EM | ecosystem: Host-associated > Plants > Roots > Unclassified | place...
AAGGGATAGCGTAATGCGTCTTTTGAGAGGGCGGATCCGATGGCACGTCACCGACCCCGGCGAAATCGGCGTAGCCAACGGTCTCATCGAATGCAGCGACTTCCGGGAACTCGAAGGGTACGTCGATGAGAAAGTTGGGAGGCGGAGGTAGTGGATGTTCGGGAAGAACAGGATCCTCGACAGGTTGCATAACGGATCAGATAACGACAAACTCTGGGGCACGTCAGGAAAATGCCGAGTCAGTGCCTGGAACAATGGGGGGTGCCATATATAAAAGCGCTCTGAAGTGCTTCCGGTACTGACGGTCGGCTCCGGGCGTGTCGAATCAACGATACACTATACAAAACCTTAGAGAAGCGCATCGACACGCTTCCACGGTATGACCTGGTACGAATCAGGGTGAGAAATGGGGCAGTGTCCGTCAGGTTAGGACAACGCGTACACGCGTACGAAAAATATCTGAGGACTTTAATGCAAGTGCGAGACCACGACCACTCCCAGTCGGCTCGGTTGGCACGCTCGGTTGAACAGACACGGGCAATGAGCGGTGTGTGGCGTGTGATAACAGAAGAGATCTTACGCAAAGTGGCGTGCAGTGAAAACGGAGGCTGCGGTAATGAGGGGATCCACGGGGTTCCTAGTATTAGTATCCACAAATAACATTTTCCCAAAAACACGTCATATAGACTGGCAAGAACTGTCATCATAGAGAAATCAAATGTTTGGGAGCAATGGGCGATCAACGGCACACAAAAAGCGGAACAGGTGAAACATAAAGACGGAGGGGGGGGGGCTAGACAACAAGAGATTCAAACCAATGAAAGCAGCGGGACAACAAAGTGCACAAGTTTGGAAGGTCAACCAGTTACTAGATAGAGAATGTCCCCGGAAGAAAAAAGGAGAAGGAAGGCAGCAGCAATGAGGGGATGGGAGTCGGGAATCGGGTTTCCGTCCAGACGCGACCGGATGAACTCGCGAGATGGTGTCCGGGATGCCAAGCTGAGAATGGAGAGTTAACACGTATACGAAGTAGCAACGTTCCTAGAAGCTCACCAGAGTTAACCAACTTTCTCATTTCTCTTCGATATCGCGGAGGAGAGCCCTGCACTCCTCGAGATCTTTCGCCGCCCCGAGCCTCTCAAAAACATCGGCAGCCCGCAGAACCTCGGACTCCGCCTCTTCAAACTTGCCCTGTCCATACCAGAACCTGGCCTGCAGCCGCATTGCGCGAGCCAAATTGTACGGGTTATTGATTGCGTGCGACTTGGCGCGTTCGACACTCGCATGTGCATCGTCGAACCTGCCTTCCTTGAAGAACAGATCCGCCAGTTCGTAGTTAATTCGGGACAGTTGACCATGCCAAGTGAAAGGAGACGCAATCCTAAGGGCCGTCTCGAAGTGGTCGATGGCCCTCTCTGTCTCTCCCCTGGAATAACATATCTCCCCAAGAACACGATGACATTTGCAGACCACAAATTGTTCACGTTTGCCCGAGAGAAGATCGATCGCTCGTGACGCAGCTTCTTCAGCAGCGTCAAGCTGGTTATCGCTGTGCAACAACCAAGCGAGCCATTCCAAAGACAGCGCTTGTCCCAATACGTCATTGAGCCGTGTGTAAATCCCCAATGCTTCTCTCGCTTGTCCTATTCCTTCCTCGTAGAAGCCAAGCAGCTTGTTAGAACAGGATAAAAACCTCAATGTTCCAGCAACTCGAAAGTTATCCCCTCGGTCTCTCCAGAGCTTCAAGGTGTGAAGAAGGAGCCATTTGCTCTCCACGCGATCTCCGATCGAGCCAAACAACTGTGAGAGCTGGAACAAACATCCCGGCTTGGAGGGGTGGTCATCCGGGAGTCCTTCAATTTTTGGCCCCAACATAACAAGTCGCACTTTGTGCCAATAGAGGTGTTGCATAAACTGAGCACAGGTGTCCCAGACTTCGCACGAGTTTGGGTCGATCGTTGTGAAGACATCGAGCAGGTGCTCGACGTTCACATCCTCTGATGTAATCCATCGCGCTTCTTCAAAGCCGGGCTGATCAGGATCGACGAAAACCGACAACCGGCGGAAGTGATGGCTCTTTATTGTGCAGAGGAGGGGAGATGACGTTGGATCCTTTGGGCGGAGGTAGTCGCGGAGGGGTGCCAGCATCATGACGAATCCGTTGCTTCGGTAGGTCAGAGAAAGAGTGCAGAACTTGTCGAGTGCGTTCTTTCTGTCAAAAGCGATCGGAAACGACTGCTTGGGGGTGGTACTTGTCGGGAACAACCAGCTGATGTTGTTCTCATTGATACCTTGAGGGAAGAAGGCAATGGCACCAAGGAGGTCGCGGGCATCAGGGCCAAGTTGATGGAACATCGGCGAGGCGAGTGAAAGCTCGATCGTTGCTGCGAGGCTCTTGTTGTGGTCTGTCCGGAGTACCCGTGTTCGGTGCATCTCCCACTCCTTGGCCAACCGATCGGTGTCCCACCTGTTGTGATGTGAAACGGTGGCAAGAAGGGTGCCGAAAGCGGATGGAAATCAAGTTGCTCCAGGATCTTGTCGACAAGATCAGATTGTCCACCATTCTCGTATATGCGATGGAAGGCGTTGTGCGCAGCCTCTGCCGATAATGCTGGGGTGTCAATGATCTTGCAATCGGGAGGAATTGTCGAGATACGAGATGTGATACCAAGACAAATGTTACTGAAGCGACTCAACTCCTCCACAACGTAGTATATCTCCTGGGCGCCCGCTCCCTGTGGGTCTAAGATGGATTCGGCGTTGTCGAGGAACAGGATCATGTCCATCGAGGATAGGAAAGGTCGTAGGGGGGTCAGATCCTCAGGATTTTCAACCTTTGCACCGACGACCTTGGAGAGTTTGGCAAGGAAGTGAGCGCGCGAGGCTGGGAACTGATCGCAACGGATGAATCGACGGTTGACGCCAAACCGTTGCTTGATGCGATCATGGTGGAGGACCGTCAGAGCAATGGACGTTTTCCCGATTCCCCCTACACCGATGAGAGCGATTGGAGTGAGATCTTCGGCGAGACCAAGGACCTTCTCGATCAATTCGTCCCGTCCGAAGCAGGCCCTCGGCGGCTGCGGAGGTAGTTCTCCGAGGATGCTGTGGGAGCGTGAGATCGTGAACTCCGTGGTATTCGAGATTGCTGACCTGGCTTGAGTCTAGGAGTAGTCAGCATCCTGTTGTTGCTGGACGGAAAGTCGCACTCACCGAGTGGTGTTGGCCGTCAATACCTTCCTGACCAGTTAACGCGTTCCGATGCATATCCGCAACCAACACATGGGTATTAATTGCAAGCTCAGTCTGAAGAGGGAGTGATTAACGATTGCCGAAAACGACCGGTCGAACGTACGTTGAAGATATGAAGAACCCCATTGAGTACTACACTCCAAGCGGCAATCGTGTCTTTGTCATTCCTCGCGTGGACAATTCGGGAAAATAAATTCCGTCCACCCTTCTCGATGACGTTTCCCTGGATCTCGGCCACGGTACTGCGATTGAGAGCGTGGTCAGCGATTCATGCACAACGCCCGTCCCTGGTTTAACTCACGTTGTTAATTGCCCAACCGCCTCGCCCACAGACCGGCTGAACTCATCCAATCGTCTTCCGTCCATCCCCCGGTCGAGAGCCCGGCATACATCAGCGCAGGCAAGCCCGAGCTCGACGTAGTCGGTTTTGTTGGCCATTGAGTCCTGGATAAATGTGAGCTTGGGATGAGTCGTTGGAGAAGAGAAGCGCACTCTGATCATTGTTAGAAGAACACCGACGGTGCCAAAAACAGCTGGAGCCGGTGTGATGCTTGTGGCCTCCTTCATGACATTCAAGGCCTCGATGGCCGCATTCAACGATGAGAGAGTGACGTCTCGACGTTTCTGTCGTTGGGACTTCGTAGACATGGTCGATACAAGAGGTAGTTGGGAGAGAAAGGTGTGGCACGCAGGCTGTGCGGGAAGACCTGAACCCTAATAGATGGGCGGTCATTTTGTCGCGACACGCCTCGTACAAACGGGCTGTCTGATAACGGTAATTCCATTCGTGGTCAGGGCACAAGTTAAGCCGAACGTGGTTGACCGATCACTTAAGTCCTTCGCTTTGCAGCAAACGCTCTCTGTCCTCCCACCGCACCTCTCACTGGCAGGAAGAAACGTCAAAATTGTCTGGGTTGTAGAAATTAAGAGTAATAGAGTACTGGTGTGGGGTTGTGATCCGGAAGTGAGGTGGTCTCTAAAGAGCCGTGTCCGGGCTGGGGAGTGTTTACGATGTTGGAACCGCGGGACAGATCGCTCGTAGGTGTAGTACAGAACTTCGTTTATTGTGTCTATCGCATCGAAGACTGTCATGTTCTCCCACAATCCGTCGTTCGGCAACACAGACCCGAACTGCATAGCGAGTGGTAAGTAACGATAAGAAACATTAAAGCAAGTTGCACCTACATGGAGAAGGGAGACCCACCGTTAGGGAACGTTTAGTACATCTCAAATGTCTCGCGAGGCTGTACAGATCCTCCTCCAAACAGTAAACCGTCTGTTGCGCTTTAAGTCGCCACTCCGTCCAGAGCCTATCAATCTAAAGCGAGGGTGACTTAACCACCGGCATCAGGGGAGGTGAGGGTGAAGTGGGGCTTACAGCGTGGTGAAGGAAGAGCATCGGATTGTTCAGAGTCCACCCGGGTCGACTGCCATGTGTGCCCTGCATTGTCTCGTCAGAACGTCGAAAGAAGCGGAGGGCGAAACATGTACAACGCGGATCCTCGAGATAGGCCTGGAAACCGATAAAGTCGCCAAGGAATCCGTTTAATGAGAAGTCGTAGTCCGTTTAAGCAAAGCTTCCATCAAGGTGGTTGGGTCGACGGGAGGAGCAAGGGGATCGCTGGGAAATGGGTTGGGTTATTTTCCAGGAGCTGAGGAGGGGTACATGACTCCTTCAGACGCGACGAAGGCTTGGGTGCATCCTGACGACATCTTTGAAGCCCCGTCGTGATCTGAATATCGTTGGGATTGTCTCCTCGTCCGCCGAGTCCGCTCGCTTCATTGTCGCCGAACATCGCAGAACGCTCAGTGTCGAGGGAATCTGGGATGGGGGTGTCGGAACGCAGAAAACTTGGGAAACGCCAGCAAGGACGTACCGAGAGTCCAGTTCCAGTGTGAGATCTTTCCCATGTATTTGATCCGGTATCCAGCCCGTCGAGGATCCAGCCCCTCCTGAACGTTTGAACAACCGCTATTTCCGAGAGAGTGAGTGGTGGGAGAGTATCGAGGTTGTTCCCGACAAAAACACAAGTGGCTTCACCGGCGTTCCACTTCATTACTCCCGCCGCTCGTTTAGGCCTGTGCTTTTGATGTCGAATCTTCGCAAGGCTCAGCGACTAGTAGTCAAGGGACGAGCCTCTTGTCCAGCTTCGCTCTTGGCTGGACATTGCGACTGCGTATGTGTGACGACACCGGGAATTGGCGTCTGAGATGAGGAGGAGGGCAAGTCCCCGAAAAACTTGGTCATCGGGCGCCAGTCGCTGACCGGGCAACTCGTTACCTTCCCCAGCGCCTCGCCCTGGCTTCAGTTCTTCAGGCTTAACAAACTACGCGGATTCTCAATCTCCGTCGTTGACGGAGATATCGGGTTATATGCGCGGGACAACAGCTCCTGGTTTGAAAATTTCCCGACATCACTTGGCGGGTAGGGGCGAACGAATCAACCTCCCCAGGTTTTGGTGACGATTTCGTTTTGGGCTGAAACCGTTTTCAAAATACAGAACAGAAAGCAGGTGAAAATTAGTCAGTTAAACGATACATCCGTGAACAGGCAATACTTGACACCAAGCTCTTCACGCGAATTCAAACCGTCAATCCGAATACAGCCGGTAACACGGCCCAAGCCTTCTTCCTCACTTCCGCGTTTCCATACTCCCACCCTCCCACGCAGCCTTCGCAAAACACAAGGGAATCACCACAAACCTCCCTCAGCGAGAGAGCCCGCAATATCCTCGTCCCAGAGTGAACAGAATCCGCGATCCGATCGGCAACCCTCTGGCGTGCTTCCAGAACTCCTGGATCCATTGGGTTGCGTGAAGGGCAGTTCTGCCCGGAACAGGGCCGGGAACCCTTTGATCCAGAGATCAAGCGATAGGTCTCTTTGAGCTCCATCTCACGGAGCGTGATCAAACCCTTTATTGCCACTTGAAGGATTCCTGGGGACAACCGTGCACTCTCTGGGAGACATCCATCCATCAACGAGTCCGGACCCCTTCGAACTGCCATGTAGTATGCCATCGGTAGTGCGGACGTGAGCCTCTGTTGGACGAACAAGTTGAGGACTGCGTTCGGGTGAGGAGTCGGGCCACTGAAAACGCTCTCTCCGTGTGTTTTGGAAGGATTAACGCTCTTTAAGGTCGCTGGATATGCATCGCGAGTGACTTCGAGTAACTGAGATCGGACGGCGGGCATCTCGTACTTTGCTGTCATTCGCAGGAGGGACGAGAATGTGGTGAAATCGGGCACTTTATTCCGTTCAGGGAATCTGTCGACAAAGGTACTTAGTGATTGATCGACACGGTGGTAGGGTGGCATACATTGGGAGATATACGACCTTGAGAAGCGTGGCAAAGTCCGTGGACGTGTCCGAGGATAGAGTACGGGGACAACCGTTGGGTGACTCTGCGATAGCCAGATTTGACCTCGTGAGCATCTGACTGAGCACAGGAGAGTGGAGCGACAAGATGCTAGTATGGACGCGGAATAACGTGTTGTCGCACAACACCTCCACGTTGCCGTCCTCAAAGTAGAAGGTGTCATGGAAGGTTATGGTCGTGGGGTCGAGGCACTTGTCATAAGAGGTATCTGCAATTGTGAGATCGGACAATGCGGAGGTGCTGAAGGACGGAGAGTGGGGAGTGGGAGATCCGGGAACCATATCTGTCTCTGGGGTCGTGGTTGGTTCGAGCGGAGGGGGTCGAGGGACACGAGGTTCGAGATCTCCGTCGGGAAGTCCCAGGGATGTGACAACGGGAGTCGCGGTGGGGTCGTTCTGGTTCGCGCGAGTCTGCTTTGGTTTTCCAGCGGCGGGTACAGGTGTGTGGGGGGAAGATCCTCCAAATTACGCTTCCGTAGCTCAATAACCTCCTGAAAAGTTGTCTCAACCCGATGACTGCCTCTCACAGTAGGCGATACGCACACGCTTGTACTAGTCGACCTTTGACCGTATTACGCCTGTAGTGGCCCTTGATGAGTTCGAAGCAGCGGTCGATGACTGAAGGATCAGCGTGTGCCTCAAATGTCGCGCCTGTCAGCTTGAACAGGATGGTCAGTGCACCCGCCCGGTGACCGGACAGTTAGGCTTGGTGAAATACGAGGGAGCGTAAGGATGCGGTTAGTCGTCAGGGAAACCGTACGCGCTTAAAAAAAGCAGCTTGAGGATATTTTATGTATAGCTTCACACATATGTTTTGTCGTCGGGAAGTGGAGAAGTGTCTGTGCCTCCGATTAGGAGGTCCCCTCATGATGACGATTGACCAAGTCTTGACCAAGTCGATTCTAAAAAAAAAAACGGCGAGCCGATGTTGACCAAAGAACTAAGGCCTAAGGCCTAAGGGTCGGTCCAGCTCGAGAGTGATAAACTCACTCAAGCAACTTTCCGGCAAGCATGACATCGGTTAGGATCCCCGGTTTCGAAGCCTCGAACGGGTGGATAATTGGGGAGCTTGATATATCGGAACTCGAAACTTTAAGTAGATCTCAAACGTCTCTGTGATGATGCCCTGTATACTAACAGTGTCGAAGAAGAGATTCAGATATGCCCAGAGGTCACGCGCAAGCAGTTTTCTAATACACCCTCGCGGAAGGAACAGGTGAAAACGCGCCGGGTGCCTACGAATGCAATGTCGGATTGCGAGGTAGAATTAAAATTATAAGCTCGGCGTCGGAATTCGAAACAGCGAGATTCCATGGACCACAGACGCCCGATGGACATATTTGAGGTCAAGGCCCGAGCCTTTGCAAGTCGGGCGAGGGGTTAACCGAGACGCCGATGCATGGCCACCAGCTGGTGTGTTTGTAACGGTAACAGGGCGCAGAAGGGGATATAGAGGTTAGGATCTTTCGGCAGGTTGCCAATGTGCGAACGAGTTTGGGATGATAGTTCTTGCCGAAGTCGGGCAGAGGGGGAAGAGACGGTCTGCTCGGCAACCAGCGGGACAAGCCACGGTTGGCCCTCGTAACCCCTCATCGTAACCACAATGTCGATGGTGAAGACACCCACGTCCTCCTTAACAGGTGCTTCTACAAGTCATCTCCCGCTGTCTCATGTAACAATCGCGCCGTTTTACAGCAACCCAACTGCTCGTTAACCGAATTTGGTACCGAACCATAGCCAAAATCAAGTGGTTGCTCTATGGATGGATCCTAGAGGGACCTACCGCGCGTTCGTGCCCAATCGCCAAGCTTCCACAAGAGCTCGTAGAAATGATTATCGCCCGCTTCATTTACGACAAACAAACCCTTATCGCGTGTTCCATGACATGCTATTCGTGGTATATTGCTGCCGTTCCCCATCTCCATTACTCCCTCACGATCCAAGACGATGGCTCTCACTACTGGATGGAGACGAAGTATGCGTGGCCTACGCCACTCCGAAAATCGTACGAGCTCGGTCTGCTTCCGCTCGTCAAACAATTGCGGATCCGCCCGGGGAAATATGATCATCATGAGTTCACTCCTGAATGGCTTGGCAGACGCACCCTCCGTTACTTTTCCGCGCTTACGAACCTCCAGGAACTTGGAATAGATAATCTCCAGCTATCCAGATTCATGCCAAACATTCAACGGTGCTTTGGACACTTCTCACCAACCCTTCGATTCCTTGCCCTCAGAAAGCCCACGGGCTCTTGCCGACAGATCCTGTATTTCATTGGACTCTTCCCGAACCTCCAAGACCTCAAGTTCCACTACAGCCTCCCCACACATGGACGGGGAAGTATGGCCGACAGAGCGCTTATCCCCCTCTCAGCACCCCCATTGCGGGGACGACTGACGCTCGCACGCTTTACGAGGGAGGGCCTCGTGAAGGATATGATCGCCTTTTTCGGGGGACTTCGATTCCGTTCCATGGACCTGTTCAAGGTGAATTGCGTGCGGCTCCTTTTGGACGAATGCAGAGAGACCCTGGAGACATTGAGGTTGTACCCGACGGATCAATATGGTGAGGAATTTCTCAGGGGGAGAGAAGAGGACAAACTCAAGTGAGCAATTTGTAGCGGATAGCCACGCCTTGCTTCAGCATTTTGATCTGTCACGGAACACGTCCCTTCGAACACTCGAAACCACGGCACTCTCGATTGATTACATGAATGACGCCGCGTCTGATTTCTTCATAACCATACTCTCCTCCATCACGTCTCCTGCGCCACTCGATTTCGTTATCATCTATCGGCACTGGGACTTCGGCTTCATCTCAAACTCTTCGATCTTTGATTCGGGGCCCGCCTCTTCCTACTATTACCCGCCGAAGACAAGGAAGGATAATGCACTGTTCTACCAAAAGCAATTCGGGGTGTTCCGTGAGATGCACCGTGTGAGGGACTTCAGCTTGGTACTATGTGCGGACGTTTTTGATTCCGTGGTGGGGTATGCCATAGGAACACTTGAACGCCATGCGAAGGCGGAAAAGGTAAAGGGGGGATTAGACCACCTCCGCGAACCGTTGGTCATCTCTGAGAGACGGTCGATCCGTACTCGTCCCTTTGATTTTGAACCGGGCTCCTCAAGGGACCCTTTTTTTTCCGCCAGTGCATTATAATGTATACATCTCGGATGGAGGGGACCTTTTCGGCGCTTAAAGGCCGGGGTCTCGCACTCGACTACTTTCTTCTTCTGTCTGTTTCCCAATGGCCAATCACATCACGTCTTGTCGTGTTTCGTTTTCCCAACCAGCTCAATACCATTAATAATGACCGGTGACCCCTGGAGCGGACACATCTGAGACACGTTACTAAAGTCTCCCGAAGCCGACCACGTAATATCACCGGGGACGACCGCCGAGGGATGTCGATCTGGAACTTGTCCTTCGATCTTTGGTCCCAGTGCAACAAGCCACAGCATACACCAATAACGGTGCTCCACGAAATCGACGCAGGCGTCCCAGACATCGTTTGGGGGGTGTGAAAACACCCAGCAGGTGTTCGATATTCACGTCCTCCAACGTGGTTCACCGTGCTTCTTCAAAGCCAGGTTTGGCAGGAACAACCTTAGGTGGTTCTTGAGAGCTTGTATGTATCGTGGGGTTCCGCAACATCCGTCCTGTTCTAAAAAATTTGACGGTCGTTGCTAGGTACGGTAAGTTCTCGGGCGTCCCGATGCCTTGTTCGGGCCCGACCGTGTCCCTTCGGCTCAGGGGCCCAACCCGCACAGGATGTCAATTGCATGTGCCCTGTAGTCTCGACGTGGTCCTTGAACGAGCGAAGCTGGAACCGGGAATGTTCTGTTGGTTGGATAGTTGAGGATCTCGTCCCGGTTAGTGGAGAGGATTCAACGGGGTAAAGTCCCGGATGAGTCTGTGTTGCAGGGTGGAGGTTAATGGAAGAGACTCAGGCCCGGCGCGGAGTCGGGATAGTACACACCGGGCGGTCTCGATCGCATATCATACGGGTACGCCGATATCCTACTCTACGGCTGGTGTAGGGTGTGTAACAACAGAAAAGGCCTTACATATGGTGACGTGCAGTAAAACGGAGGCTGTGGCCGTGGAAGACTACACCGGCGTCCCTAGGTTCAGCGTTCACAGATAACATCTTCCCAAAAAAATGTTGCAGAGATTAGCCGAAGCTACCGACAGCAGTATTAGCCTCCAACTTTCGGAAACAATGGGAGATCTGCGACGCATAAAAAGCGAGACAAATACAACATGGAGACGGGGAGTTAGACGACGCGAGATACAGATCAATGACAAGCAGCCGGACAACAAAACGCACATATGTAGGAGGTCAACCAGTTAGGTAGAGAACGTCTTTGGAAAAAAAAAAAAAATTACGAGGGAGACGGGAGGGGGGTAGCAACAATATCGAATATGGCGGTCAGGAAATGTATTTTCGTCCGGACACGGTCGGTTACTCGTAGAAGGGTGCGTCTGGGTGGACTCGGAAGATTGTGTCTGGCACCCAAACTAAGAGTGGGGGATTAACAGGTGCAGGAAGTAACAGTGTTTCCGGGAGCCCACCAGAGGTAACCAACTTTCTCATTTCTCTTCAATATCACGAAGGAGAGCCATGCACTCCTCGAGATCCTTCGCGACTCCGAGCCTCTCAAAAACATCGGCAGCCCGCAGAACCTCAGACTCCGCCTCTTCGAACTTGCTCTGTCCATACCAGAACCTGGCCTGCAGTCGCATCGCGCAAGCCAAATAGTATGGGTCATTGACCGCATACGACTTGGCGCGTTCGACGCTCGCGTGTGTATCATCAAACCTGCCTTCCTTGAAAAACAACTCCGCCAGGTCGTAGTTATTTCGGGATAGTTGATCGTGCCAGTTGAAGCGGGACGCAATCCTGAGGGCCGTCTCGAAGTGATCGACAGCCTTCTCTGTTTCTCCCCTGGAACACCATATAAGGCCAAGGATGCGGTGGCATACGCAAACCACATATTGTTCGCGTTTACCCGAGAGGAGATTGATTGCTCGTGATGCGGCTTCTTCAGCTGCGTCAAGTTGGTTGTCATCGTACAACAACCGAGAGAGCCGCTGCAAAGACAGTGCTTGTCCCTGTGTATGATAGAGCCATTTGTAAATCCCTAACGCTTCTCTCGCCTGCTGTATTCCTTCCTCGTAGAGGCCAAGCATCTGGTTGGCGACGGATAGGAACCTCAAGGTGCTAGCAACCTCAAAATCGTTCCCCCGCTCCCTCCAGAGCCCCAATGTGTGAAGAAGGAGCCGTTTACTCTCCACATGATTTCCGACCGAGTCAGACAACCGTGAGAGCTCGAACAAACATTCCGGCTTGGAGGGGTGGTCATCCGGGAGCCCTTCAATCTTCGGCCCCAGCGTAATGAACCGCTTTTTGTGCCAGCAGAGGTATTCTATGAAATGAGCACAGGTGGCCCAGACTTCGCGTGAGTTTGGGTCGACCGTCGTGAAGACATCGAGCAGGTGCTCGACATTCACGTCCTCTGATGCAATCCATCGTGTTTCCTCGAAGTTGGGGTTGTTAGGATCGATGGCAATTGACAGCCGGCGGAAGTAATGTTTCTTGATCCTGCAGAGGAGGGGAGACGACCTTGGGTCCTTCGGGCAAAGGTAGTCGCGGAGGGGTGCCAGCATCGTCACGAACCCATTGATTCGGTATGTCAGAGCAAGAGTGCAGAATTTGTCGATTATGTTCTTTCTGTCAGAACTGGTCGGAGACAACAACTTGAAGGTAGTCATTGTCGGGAACAACCAGTCGAGGTTGTTCTCGTCGATGCCTTGAGGGAAGAAGGCAATAACTCCAAGGAGGTCACGGGCATCGGGGCCAAGTTGATGGAACAAAGGAGAGGTGAGTGAAAATTCGATCGTTGCCGCAAGGCTCTTGTTGTGGGCTGTCTGAAGTACCCGCGTTCGGTGTGTCTCCCACTCCCTGGCCAGTCGACCATTGTCCCACTTGCTGTGGTGGGTGACGGTGGCAAGCAGGGTGACGGAAAGCGGATGGAAATTGAGTTGCTTCAGGATCTTGTCGACAAGACCAGGCTGTTCGCCATTCCTGCACATGCGGTAGAAGGCATTGCGCGCAGCCTCTGCCGATAATGTCGGGATGCGGAAGATCTTGTAGTCTGGAGGGATTGTCGAGATACGAGATGTGATACCAAGACAAATGTTGCTGAAGCGACTCAGCTCCTCCACGAGGTCATATATCTTCCGAGCGTTCACCCCCTGCGGATCCAGGATGGATTCGGCATTGTCGAGAAACAGGATCATGTCCGTTGAGGATAGGAGGGATCGTAGGGGGGTCAGGTCCTCAGGGTTTTCGACCTTTGCACCGACGACCTTGGAGAGCCTGGCGAGGAAGTGAGTGCGGGAGGCGGGGAACTGATCACAACGGATGAATCGACGGTTATCCCCAAACCGTTGCTTGATGCGATCATGGTGGAGGATCGTCAGAGCAATGGATGTCTTCCCGATTCCCCCAGCACCGATGAGAGCGATTGAAGTGAGGCCTTCCGCGAGACCGACGATCTTCTCGATCAATTCGTCCCGTCCAAAACAGGCTCTCGGCGGCGGTGGTAATTCTCCAAGGGGGGTGCTGTGCGAATGTAAGGTTATTAGACCCATATCATTCGGGATCGCTGGCTCGACTTGGGCCTGGAACATGGTCAATACTCCGTTATCTATGGATGGCCGGCTACACTCACCGGGTATTGTTGGCTGCCGGTACCTTCCTGACCCGTTAATGCATTACGGTGTATTTCCGCAACCAACGCATGGGTATTGGTTATAAGCTCGGTCTAAAGGGGCGGTGGTAAGTTATTGCCGGACAGATCCGACTGAACGTACATCGAAGACGTGAAGAATCCTATTGAGCTCACGTCTCCACGCTGTCATCACCTCTTTGTCATCCTTCGTGTGGAGAAGTCTGGAGAATAAGTTCCGCCCGCCCTTCCCGGTGATGTTTCCCTGGATCACTTCTACGGTCCTGCGGTTGGGAGTGTTATCAGAAAATCGTGCACAACATCCGTGCCCTAATCTAACTCACGTCATTAATTGCTCAATCGCCTCGCCCACAGACCGGCTGACTTCATCCAGTTGTCTTCCACCCATCCCCCGGTCAAAAGCCTGACATACATCGACGCAGGCCAACCCGAGCTCTATATGGCCGGCGTCATTGGCCACAGAGTCCTGGTTAGATGTGAGCCTGTAATGAGTCGTCGGAGAAGAGAGGAAACACACCCTGATCGTTATCAGAAGGGCGCTGACAGTGTCAAAAACAGCTAGAGCTGGGGTGGTGTTTGTGGTCTCCTTCATGAGATTCAAGGCCTCGATGGCGGTATTCAACGATGAAAGTGTGAATTCTCGACGTTCCTGTCGTTGGGATTTCGTAGTCATGGTCGAAGGTGGAGGTAGCTACAAGAGAGGGGCGTGGCATGTGAGCTGTGCGGACCTAATAGAGATGAACGGCAATTCTCTTATGACACGCTTCGCGCGAGCAGGAGGCTGTCTGATGAGAAGAACTCTATTCGTTGTCGGGCACAAGTTAAGCCGAACGCGATCGACTGATCGCGTCCTTCGCTTTGCAGTCAACGCCCTCTGTCCTCCCACCGTGCCCGTCACTAAGTACCAGGAAAAGCGCCCAGCTCATTTACCGTCGTTCCTGGACTCCCCATCCGCATTCTTCTCTCGAATTACCCTCACTCGTTGTACTGGTTGAGGTATGCCGTCGAAACACTTGTCCGTAACGTATCCCACTCACCGTGAATACCAGGTACCTTGTTTCAGACATCAGAGTAGTCCAGTTGTGAGTTAAACGTGGTCGCAGTGGGGAAGAGAGGTCTGGAAACGATGACGAGAGATATCAGCTGGCTTGTTTGGAGCAGCCGGAGGAACTCTACGTCAGCGTGAAGATCGGTGTGGGGAATTTCGGCGGTGAGTCTGGCATGTGTTAGGGTTTGCGTTAGGATGTTCGTTCTGACCTTCCATAGCACTAAACCTGTCCCTCTCAACACCGGACTTCGACCATCGAAAACGGCCGGTCGGCCTATAGCTGCCTCGCGGTTGCTCATCCATCCGCGGTCACTTGTCCTGGACCTCGGAGGGCAGGTGTGAATGAGATGCACCGGTGCTTGGTTGCGAAGGCTGCGTTATGGAGGTTGGGGGGGGGGGTGGCTGGACCTCGTCAATCCTGATGGTGACACTGGATCTTTGTCAAAGGCCGACTGCGGGAGTCTACGCGTCTACGGCTTGTCCGATCTCTCACACTGACTACATTCATACAGGGAGGACACTGGTTCAACTGTATCAGCTCCCCGGCACCACCCCTCGCCGGATACCAACTGGCACTATTACTCACGACAAATGTCTCCCCCGTTTCCCATTCTTGTCCTTGCGGCACTCCCACCTTGATGAGTGGTGTAGGATCCGGCATCATGACTTTCCTCACCAACCCGGCGGCATTCGATCATCCGATACCACTACGAGATATTACGTGGTTTTGGAAAGTCCTACCATCGAGCAGCAGCAGGTTCTCATTACTCGTGGGACAGGGGCTGGCGTCGTTGGCATTGCTCGATCACGGCTTATCCATTTCTTCGGGAACGTTAGGGTTTATTCCTCTCCCTCTGCGGTGCTCTGATGTCCATTTGGTTGATTCTGACATCTCTTTCCACAAACAACGCCGCTGCGGGGGGACCATCAGGGTGGCCCCACTCCTCCCGGATGGGATTCGCATTGACCCCACACTTGGCCGACTACACCGGATTGATGTCTCGCCACTGCCACCCTACCGTCCTGTCGTGCATTTTTCCTTGTCCTTCGTCCCTTGTCCATTCTTCTTTTGTCATCTCCTTTCGTGAACATTTATATTTTCGGTCTCGGCCTAACACTTCGTCTGCAATCTACTCAGTCGTCTCAGTGACCGACACCCCCATATGCTGTTTAGCAGTCGCCCAGTAGTTACAGCAAAAAATACCACAAATCTTCTCACTCTACTTGCATTCGTCCTCCTGCTCTTCCCAGGGCGCCGCTCATTTGGTTGGCCTTGACTCGGAAGTCATCCGGCGAAAATCCCGCGCTCTGCTTCGACCGACCCTCAGCGCTTCCGAAGCTAATTCCGCTGTCGGAATGTTCAACGGAAAAAGTTACAGCCTACGACGCATGAAAAGCGAAAAAAATGCAACACGGAAGACAGGGAACTAGACGACACGAGAGGTGGATCACTAGCAACAACAAAATGCACGATTTTAGGGGGTCAGTCACTTGGATATGGAACGCCCTCAGGAAAGAGAGGGTAGTAAGAATAGCGAATATAGTGGTCAGAAACTGTAATTTCGTCCAGACGCGGGGTCGGTTGCTCGGGCGCGCTCAAGCGAACTCGGAAGACTGCACTTGAGCTGAGAATGCAGAGTTAACACGCATACGAAGTAGGAATGTCTCCAGAGGCTCGCTGGAGGCAACCAACTTTCTCATTTCTCCTCGATGTCACGGAGGAGAGCCCTGCAATCCTCGAGATCTTTCGCCGCTCCGAGTCTCTCAAAAACATCGGCAGCACCCAGAGCCTCAGACTTCGCCTCTTCGAACTTGCCCTGTCCATACCAGAACCTAGCCTGCAACTCAATCGCGCGACCCAGGTTGTACGGGTTATTGATACAGTGCGACTTGGCGCGTTCGACACTCGCGTGTGCATCGTCGAACCTGCCTTCCTTGAAGAACAGGTTCGCAAGTTCGTAATGGTTTCGGGCCAGTTGGCCATGCCAGTTGGAAGGAGATGCAATCCTAAGGGCCGTCTCGAAGTGGTCGATGGCCCTCTCTGTCTCTCCCCTGGAATAACATATCTCCCCAAGAACACGATGACATTTGCAGACCACAAATTGTTCGCGTTTGCCCGAGAGGAGATCGATCGTTCGTGACGCAGCTTCTTCAGCGGCGTCAAGCTGGTTATCACTGTGCAACAATCGAGCGAGCCATTCCAAAGTCCGTGCTTGTCCCAATACGTTATTGAGCCGTGTGTAAATCCCCAATGCTTCTCTCGCTTGTTGTATTCCTTCCTCGTAGTGGTCGAGCAACTTGTTGGAAGTGGATAACAATCTCAATGTTTCAGCAACTCGAAAGTTATTCCCTCGCTCTCTCCAGAGCTTCAAGGTGTGAAGAAGGAGCTGTTTACTCTCCACACGATTCCCGACTGAGTCAAACAACCGTGAGAGCTGCAACAGGCACCCTGGCTTGGAGGGGTGGTTATCCGGGAGCGCTCGGATCTTCGGCCCCAGCATAACAAGTCGCGTTTTGTGCCAATAGAGGTGTTGCATAAACCGAGCACAGGTGTCCCAGACTTCAGGTGAGTTTGCGTCGATCGTTGTGAAGACGTCCAGCAGGTGCTCGACGTTCACATCCTCTGATGTGATCCATCGACCTTCTTCAAAGCCGGGGTTGTCAGGATCGATGAGAACCGATAACCGGCGGAAGTAATGTTTCTTGATTTTGCAGAGGAGGGGAGACGACTTTGGATCCTTTGGGCAAAGGTAATCGCGGAGGGGTGCCAGCAGCATCACGAACCCATTGCTTCGGTATGTCAGAGAAAGCGTGCAGAACTTGTCGAATGTGTTCTTTCTGTCGGAAGCGGTCGGGGACAACTGCTTGGAAGTGGTACTTGTCGCGAACAACCAGTCGATGTTGTTCTCATCGATACCTTGAGGGAAGAAAGCGATGACACCAAGGAGGTCACGGGCATCGGGGCTGAGTTTATGGAACATCGGCGAGGCGAGTGATAGTTCGATCGCCGCCGCAATGCTCTTGTTGTGATCTGTTTGAAGTACCCGCGTTCTGTGCGCCTCCCATTCCCTGGCCAACCGACTATTGTCCCACTTGTTGTGATGTGCAACGGTGGCAAGGAGGACGACTGAAAGTGGATGGAAGTCGAGTTGCTCCAGGATCCTGTTGACCAGATCGGGCCGTTCACCATTCTCGTATATTCGGTAGAAGGCGTTGCGCGCAGCCTCTACGGACAATATCGGGACATCAAGAGTCTTGCAGTCGGGAGGGATAATCGAAATGCGAGATGTAATCCCAAGACAAATGTTGTCGAAGCGACTCAGCTCCTCCACCACATCATATATCCCCCGAGCCTCTGGTCCCTGGGGATCGAGAATGGATTCGGCGTTGTCGAGAAACAGGATCATGCTTGTCGAGGATAGGAAGGATCGTAGGGGGGTCAGGTCCTCAGGGTTTTCGACCTTTGTGCCGACGACCTTGGAGAGTCTGGCGAGGAAGTGGGCACGCGAAGCTGGGAATTGATCACAACGAATGAATCGACGGTTGTCGCCGAACCGTTGCTTGATGCGATCATGGTGGAGGATCGTCAGAGCAATGGATGTCTTCCCGATTCCCCCTGTACCGATGAGAGCGATTGGAATGAGATCTTCAGCGAGACCAAGGACCTTCTCGATCAGTTCGTCCCGTCCGAAGCAGGCCCTCGGTGGTGGTGGTGGCAGTTCCCCACGAATGCTATGGGAATGTAAGATCGTGAAACTCATGGTATTCGAGATTGCTGACCTGGCTTGACTCTATAAGGTATGGTCAGCATCCTGTTGTTGGTGAATGGAAAGTCGCACTCACCGAGCGATGTTGGCCATCAGTACCATCTTGGCCTGTCAATGCGTTCCGATGCATATTCGCAACCAACACATGGGTGTTAATTATAAGCTCAGTCTGAAGGGGGATTGGTTAGCGATTACCGAAGACAACCGACCCAACGTACGTTGAAGACATGGAGGACCCTATTGAGTTCTACCCTCCAAGTGGCGATCACTTCCTTATCGTTTTTCGCGTGGAAAAGTCGGGTGAACAAGCCACGTCCGCCCTTTTCGGTGATGTTTCCCTGGATCTCGGCTACGGTCCTGCGATTGAGAGCGTGGTTAGCGAACTTTGGACAACAATCATCCCTGGTATTACTCACGTTGTCAATTGCTCAATCGCCTCGCCCACAGACCGGTTAAACTCATTCAATCTTCTCCCGTCTATCCCCCGGTCAAGAGCCCGACATACATCCGCGCAGGCCAGCCCAAGCTCGACGTAGTCGGATTTGTTGGCCATGGAGTCCTGATTGAATGTGAGTCTGGAATGAATCGCCAGAGAAGAGGAAAAACGGACTCTGATCATTGTCAGGAGGACGCTGACGGTACCAAAAACAGCTGGAGCTGGGGTGATACTTGTGGCCTCCTTCATGACATTCACGGCGTCGATGGCCGCATTCAGCGATGAGAGAGCGACGTCTCGACGTTTCCGCTGTTGGAATTTCGTGGCCATGGTCGAAACTGAAGGTAGCTGCGAGAGAAAGGTGTGGCATGCAGGCTGTGCGAAAAGACCTGAATCCTAGTAGAGGTGGGCGGCCATTTTGACATGACGCGCCTCGTGCAAATCGGCCGTCTGATGACGGGAACCCTCTCCGCAAGGCACAAGTTAAGCTGAACGTGATCGACTGATCACTTGGCACGACCTTCCTCCTTTGACCAACGCACTCTGTCCTCCTACCGCACCTTTTGCTAGCAGGAAGAAACACCGACTCCGTTGACTGTTTTACTTGGGTTCCTCAACCGTATCCTGCCCTTGAATCGCCTCCACCCGCCGCACTACCTGAGGCATGTCGTCGAAACGCTCATCCGTAACGAATCATCTAACTCGCTCCTCACCTTGAATGCCATGGCCAGGTATGTTGTTTTGCTGAACTTGCAACACGGTGACCTGGACGATCGCCAAGTCATTCGGCAATGATGTACTGAATCGCTGGATGGCGTTGGTGGTTTCGCTAGGATACAGTTACAACGCTGAGATGCTATACAGAATGGAGAACCCAATGCTTCGGCTCGAAGTCGACTCAAAATCCTCTCCAAGACCGAGTCGATCGGGGGTGGGGTTGCTGACGTCGGTTCCAACTTCAAGGTGCATTTGTCCGACCATGTTTCTACGTCTCCACCAATTAGAGATAATATATTCGGGTCGGAAGTGTAGGTATGGTCATCTGACCGCGTCCCCTGTCGCAGAGAATGGTATCCGTGTATTTTGACTAGGAAAAATGGATACGCGATTGTCGGAGCCGTACGTATCTGACTCCTACCACCAGGGAGAAACACACTTGCATTGGGAAAAAGTATTGAGGAGCAAAGGACAAACGGGATATACAAAACTAACAATCTCTCAGTCCGCCTCGTGAGTACATCTCGAGAACGATGTCCCATCGATCGTGAAGGTGGGTCACATCCGCCTTGATGGCTTCGACGATCCCCAGAATCTTGGTTTGGTTCGCCTCGAGCTTGGAGATCTCCGCGTGGAGGGCAGGGTCAGCGGTATTTCGCTCGAGCGTGGCCCCCAACGCCTGGATGGCCTCCAGGAGGGTATACCCCTCGTCGGTTTCCAAATCCTCCATCGTCTTAGTGATAGAGGAGCTGGCCGTAGGGCGCGTTGATTTTGGTCGGGCTTTCACTTCGCGAACACAGGGCTTTTTGTCATTCGCACACTTCTTGCATGCGCGGCGTCGGCCCCCGGCGGATTGGAAACACGGCGTGCGCATACTGATGCAGCGTTGGCAGACCCTGAGCGACCCTTAACAAGGGCACGGTGCTAAACAGGTGGGGGTACGTACTCGTTGAGTCCTACCTGCACCCATTTTGCGTCGTTAGACGTGGTTCTGAGGCGCTTTTTACCCCGCGGGTTCTCCGTCGCGTCATCTCCAGGTTCGGAGGGGGATTCAATCACCCTGCGCTTTGTGGTCTGCAAGGGCGATTAAAAGTGAAAGTTGCGGACCCGGAGGCTGCTCGATTCACCATTTTCCCTTTCCCCTTGGCCCGGGGAGCCTGTGGTTCGGAGTCATCGGCCCCCAAGTCTTCTGGTTGGACCTCCATGGGGGCCACGTCATCTTGCTGGGCCCCCACGGGAGCCACGTCGTCTTGAAGCTCCACGGGAGCTGCATCGTCTTGAAGTTCCACGGGAGCTTCCGATTCCGTGTTCTTCAGTGCCGCCTCGAGGCGTTGGATGAGCCACTCAAGGCCCATGGCGTGTCGGTGGTTGCTGAGGTTAAAAGCTTTGTCGATCGAGCACCAGACCTGGCTCAAGTCCCGATTCTCTGGCCAGTCGGGCCGGGGCTCCAGAAGGTCGGGAACGGTATCTGCCTCCGACGGATACTTACAACGCTAGGATAGACAGCTTATTGGGGGCGACATGCTGTACAGGGGAGTGACCACCTTCGAGCGTTTGGAGAATAGCGTTATATGTATGGTGTAACTTATACGGTCTGGGATATAGAAATTAAGGGTAATAGGGTACTGGTACGGGGATGTGATCCGAAAGTGAAGTGGTCTCTAAAGAGCCGTGTCCGGGCCGGGGAGTGTTTACGATGTTGAAACCGCGGGCAAGATCACTGGTAGGTATAGCACAGAACTTCGCTCTTTGTGTCCATCACGTCGAAGACTGTCACGTTCCCCCATAATCCATCGCTTGGCAGCACAGAGCCGAACTGCATAACGGGTGATAAGTAACGGCAAGAAGCATTGGGGCGGGTTGCACCTACGTGGAGGAAGGGAGGTCCACCGTTAGGGAACGTTTGGTACATCTCAAACGTCTCGCGAGCCTGAACGGATCCTCCTCCAAACGATAGACCGTTCTGTTGCGCTTTGTGTTGCCATTCCGTCCAGAGCCTGTCAATCATCTGGAGTAGGGGTTGCTTAACCGCAGAGATTACGGGAGATGAGGATGGAGTGCTTACAGCGTGGTGAAGGAAGAACATCGGATCGTTCGGAGTCCACTTAGGTCCCGCATAACAATCAGGCACGCCAGTGCCGGCAGGACAGAAACCACTCATATCGCCTCCCATGATGAGATGAGGGCCGCCGTGTGTGCCCTGCGTTATCTGGTCAGAACGTCGAAAGAAGCGGAGAGCGAAACACGTACACGGGGACCCTCGAGATAGGTCTGGAAACCGATAAAGTCACCGATGAACCCGTTCAACAAGAAGTCATAATTTGTTCGAGCAAAGCTTCCATTGATCAAGGTAGTTGGATCGATGGGAGGAGCCAGGGGATCGTTGGGGAACGGGTTGGGTATATTTGCCAGGGGCTGGAGAGTGTAACTCCTTCGGATGCGGTGAGGGCTTGGGTATACCCTGACAACGTTCTTGAAGCCTCCCGTCGTGATCTGGGTGTCGTTGTTGGGATCTCCCCATCCACCAAGTCCGCTTACTTCATTGTCGTCGAACATCGCAGAGTGCTCGGTGTCGAGGGAATCTGGTACGGGATGCGTCAAAACATGAAAAGCTCGGGAAACCTCAGCAAGGACATACCGAGAGTCCAGTCCCAGTATGGAGTCGTCCCAGTGTAACTGCATTTGCTCCTCAACGAGTTTTCGAAATGCTTGATGAAATAGCGGTGCCATGGCAGGAAAAATCCGGTGAAGTGAACCTGATACAATCATGATCACACTCGTCATACCCACACGAATCAACGGGCACCTACAGCAGGGTTCAGGTCCATATGTAGATAGACCAGATCTGGAAGGTCGAACGCTGTGAGCACGATGAGGGTCGGTGGTCGCCGTAGACAAACCATCATAGTACGACGATTCCGGGTTGATGGATGGAATAAGGGTCACGTTTGCCGGTTGTGTTGCGGCCAGATTGGGATCGTGGGGTTGTGTTGCCAGACACTAGCAGTGGGGTTTGAATTTCAAGTACGACGGAGAGGAAAGGTAGAGACGAACATTGACGGCCGTGATCCATTCTGCCCTCTCATCGGTAGAAAGGGTTCTCCACTCCTTACGTACACCGGGGTTCGAGCAATGGGCTGCCGCACGGACGGAAGCTACTGCAGCACCGCAGAATAAGACGAAACGAGCGACGTTGGCTAAAGAGGGCATGTAGGGTAGAGATGTGTTGACGGTCTGGGGTGAAGAGACGATGCGGAGAGGGGAGGATGTTGGATCCCCTTTTATGGGCCTCTTGAGGAGGCATACGTTCACTTCTCGGGTTCGAGAGTCAACCACAGGATGTCAAGTCAGAGATTGGTTGTCAGTGTTGGATAGGAGCGTTCGTCAATGCGCGGGAGTCCTGGGTATTGAGGGGGCACCGTCGTGCGGATTCGTTGAAGACATCGGCGGAGTAACTGTAAAGGGGATTTACAGAGAAGAAAGGAGCCGGGATGAGGGTCAATCTAGACAAAGCATCCTTCAAACGCGCACGGTAAATGTGAAAGAACAAGATCTGGTATGTGGCTAGAATACCATGGCCAGGGGCGGGGTGAACGCGACTACGGTGAGCTGGTCGCTGGCGAACGGAGAACCCCCGGGATTAAACTTTCTCACGACCTCTCATCCGCAAAAATGGCGTCGGAAGGACATAGGCTCGTCGTGCTCATATCCGGCTCGGGTGAGCGTAATGACCTCGCAGAATCGCCACCTCTCTGACCCTAATAGATACCAGGAACAAATCTTCAAGCCTTGATTGATGCCCAAGGCACCCCGTCACTTCCGAACGCCAAGGTAGCCCTCGTTCTCTCAAACCGCAAAGCGGCGTACGGCCTCACGCGGGCTCAAAACGCGGACCCGCCAATACCGACTCAAGTGTTGGCTTTGCAACCCTATCTCAAAGCCAACCCGGGCAAGACACGAGATGATTACGATTACGAGGTTTCCAAGATCGTGTTGGCCGCATCTCCGGATCTCGTCGTCCTGGCCGGCTGGATGCATGTTCTGGGTGATACGTTTTTGAAAGAGGTCGAGAGCGAGAACGTTCCGGTCATCAACCTTCACCCTGCTCTCCCCGGTGCGTTTGACGGGGTGAACTCTATCCAGCGAGCCTTCGAAGCCTTTGGGCGGGGCGAAATCGAGCACTCTGGCGTTATGGTCCACAAGGTCATCAGGGAAGTTGATCGCGGAGAACCGGTGTTGGTGAGGACGGTTGAGATCAAGAAGGAAGACACACTGGAGGATTTTGAGCAAAGGGTTCACCAAACGGAATGGGGTGTGATTGTCGAAGCGACGAAAATCGTCCTCGAGTCGCGCAGGTATGTCGTGTCGTTTCGTGCAGGGTGGGTCCGTTTTGACCCGAGCCTAGCAGCGAAGATCCCCCGGTATAGAGTATATATTCAAGAAACCAAAAAGTATGGCAATTGCGCACATAATTTCACCGGCATGGCCCCTACAATCCATCGCTCGCTCCCTTCAAGTACTAATCCTCCAGACCCCGTGAACCTCAGACCAGATATGCCCAAACCTCGGGCTCATTCGCGGAGTTCCGCGCTGCCAGCATCTTAAAGACTTTATCCTTGAAGAAATATCACGCCCACGGCGTTAAGCGGAGGTGGGCCACTACAACCAGCCCTCGCGACGTCATTGCAGTGTGTCCAGCTTAAAGGACTCACAATGGAGAAGGATGGGTTGAGTTTGGATGGTAGACCCGTGCCTCCCTTCTCTAAGCTGGTGGTCGAATAAGGCGCAAGACAAGAAACAGCTCCTGTAGGATTCATGTGGGTTTCCTCCGGGAATGAGTTACGATAGCGGTCTGCCATTGCGAGCATCCATCCCCTGAGACGGGTGAATCTCTCTTTGTGTCCTCCCGCTAGATCGTTTGGAGTGCGGAACTCCCAACCCAGTTCAACCGTCGTCAAAGGGAATAGTTCTTGGCTTGGAAATTTCCTTTTCATACACACGTTTGTACAACATACTTAATCGTATAACGAGCACTTGCGGTACTCCTCGCATAAATCGATATCCTCGTCAGGAGTATCACTGTCCTCTGAGGGTGTACCGTCGCTTGCCTCCTCACTGTCTGAGTCTGAGAGTATGCCATATGGGCTCACCAGCCTCACATTATCCCATTTGACATTCTTCACTAATCCCCTGAGCTTCGACTCAACCTCAGTCCCATGAATGCGGCACGATCGAACGGCCAGGTGTTTCAAGCCGAAGTTGCGGTCACGCCACTCCTTCAGGATACTTAACAGTTGGCGCCGCCTTACGTAGAGAATCTCGAGGTGAGACAGGGTTAACGATTCTAGTTCGGGGGCGGACTGCCGACGCAAATCTATACACGTGTATATGAGTTGAAAATCCTCACGGGAGATTTAGTGGACACACCTCTGCTAAAGGCCAATACATCGAACGACCAGTCGATGTCTTTGTCGACTTGGCCACATAATCGCAGGTGTGAAAGGCACTTCATCTCCTCAAGCATCCTGCGGCTAAGGGGTAACCCTTCGATAGTGAACTCTTGTATATCACTGGAATGGATAAAGGTGAGGCTTTCCTCTACAACATTGTGCCAGGCGACCTCATAACCCGATTGGAATTGAAGCTTGAGGTTGGACGTGGGAGACCGGGCGTCGAATATTAAGTCCTTTGAAATTGCGAGGTTGTCGATTTTTCGGGGGTGATCCAGCCCCTGGCAGCCATAATACGCCACGAGTATTTTCTCCATGATGCTGGTAAGAACCGGAGTAGTCGACTTCGGGATGGGGGTAAAGCGTATCAAGACGTTATGCAAAGGGGGGGACATGCCAATGAGGTCTATGAGTCCAAAAATAGACCCTTTCGTGCCGTGCAGTCGGAAATTAGTCAACCGTGGCAGGACGAAGGGAACCAGGTCTCCTGATCGTCCAGGCAGAGGTATGGCCCCGTGATTTAAGTCCAACTCTTGAAGGGTTGGATGGTGTCGGAGGATCCGCGAGAACTGTACCAGATTATAGCGGCTCCTCTCTCCATAAGGAACGAAGAGTTTCAATGAAGTGAGCTTGGAGGTTGTGAAAATGGGAGACGGGGGCTTGGGTAGAAAGTTTCCAGCGTTAAGCTTCGAGAGCTTTGGGAAAGATGAAAAAAGGAGACGGTCAAGACGTTCCCGTGATTCGCTGTCGCCGCGTTGTGTTATTTGCAACCGAATGGATAAAACATCCGAAGGAGGGCTCGAGTCGAAGATACCCAAGAAGTGGTCCAGTTGGTCGCTAAAACCATTAAAGTCGAGCTGGCGAGTCCTCCCCGGAATGTCGGGATCCGTCAAAGCATCTCGTGCAGATCTGGGGAGTCGATATCGCCATGTCAGGGATAGGGGTCCACCTTTCGAACGAGAGTTGAACAGGGACCACGCTTTGGCGGCACCTGCAACCCAAAAACCCCAAAGCTGAGGGAAACCGATGGCCACTTCGTTCCAGCCCCTGCAGACTTGGAGGAACCCGAACGTTCCAGGGGCGAAACGGGTGTTGCCTTTTTGACCGAATTCGACGACGTAAAGAAACACCTCTGACAGGAGCTCTGGTGGCAGAAGGGAGACAGCGACGTGTGAGTTCCGAACGTATTTCAGGCGGTTGGCCTCTACAACGTGAAAATCGATCTGTTTTTGAAGGGACTCGATAGTGTCTTTGCGCGGCCCGTCGAAGCTACTCAACCAGATCTATGAATTTGGGCGAGTGCGGTGAACGTGAGTTTACTGACGATGCCGGCGCGCTGAGCATTTTGCTGTATCCGGAATCAAATTTTTGGGCCATGACGCCCAGTGAAAATTCGGGCGAGCGGGAGCGAGCCCGGGGGGGCGTGAGCGAGCGGGAGCGAGCTGGAGTGAGACGGGTCAATCCCACGTGGGCCAGGTCTAGGCAGCTCTACTCGGATCGACCCGATTCGCGTGACCTTAATTAGTACGCGCTGCATGCGCCAAGTTCAACTCCAGTAAATAGAATTGAGAACGCGTCCCCGTGCCGTTGGAATATTTTGTGTGGATTAAGATGGATTTTAACTAAGTCCCGCCTTTCCCTAAGTCCCCTGCTATCCTAGAGGCAGCGATACGCGTTTGGCTCGCCTCCCCAAATGCCTCCCCCCTCAATCGACCCCGATAACCCTCCCAAATGGTTCTGTACGTGCAGAACGTGCGGAACGAACGGAAAAGTCCTCAGTAGAACGAAGTGGTATCGGCATAACCCCGGCGGGGCCAAGGCCAAGAACGTGCTCACGGACGCGGAGATACAAGCGATTGATAGAATATGTGCTGTCCCTCGTCAAAACAGGCCACAAAGAAGGCGACGACGTCGCGTAGAAGTCAAGGAAGTCGAAGATTCCTTGCAGATATCTAAGCGAGTGGCAGGATCGAGCTCGGTA